>VOFJ01001440.1_pt1 | contig 103084 bp, 96 predicted proteins | sample 5384081 | NCBI WGS metagenome assembly VOFJ01 (sample SAMN12384729, study PRJNA508395) | human gut metagenome | isolation source: healthy gut I | host: Homo sapiens | reverse complement strand
GATTTGCGGACTATAAAAAAATGAAGTATTTTTTTGCAGCATGAATATTTTTAGCGGAACATTGTTGGACTGGTATGCGGAGAACAAACGCGACCTTCCGTGGCGAAATACCACGGACCCTTATCTGATATGGATTTCTGAAATCATCTTACAACAGACAAGAGTGGCGCAGGGGTATGAGTATTTTCTGCGTTTCATAAAACGCTTCCCGGATGTGGTGTCGCTGGCTGCTGCGTCCGAGGACGAAGTGATGAAATATTGGCAGGGCCTGGGGTACTATTCGCGTGCCCGCAACCTGCATGCCGCAGCCAAAAGCATGAAGGGGACATTTCCGAAAACCTATGCAGAGGTACGTGCTTTGAAGGGAGTGGGGGATTATACGGCAGCGGCCATCTGCTCCTTTGCCTATGACATGCCTTATGCGGCGGTCGACGGGAATGTGTATCGGGTGCTTTCCCGCTATTTCGGCATTGATGTTCCCATTGATTCTACTGAAGGGAAAAAGACTTTTACCGCTTTGGCGGGTGAGGTGCTCGATAAATCCAGGCCGGCAGATTATAACCAGGCAATTATGGACTTCGGAGCCGTGCAGTGTACGCCGCAGTCGCCCAACTGTCTGTTTTGTCCTTTGTCCGGCAGCTGCCGGGCATTGTCTGAAGGAAAAGTGCAGCAACTGCCCGTGAAGCAGCACAGAACCAAGACCACCAACCGCTATTTTAATTATATATATGTACGCATGGGCGCGCATACCTTGATACATAAGAGGACGGAGGACGATATCTGGAAAAATCTCTTTGAATTGCCTCTGGTTGAAACGGAAAAAGATTTATCCGAAGAGGAATTTCTGGCATGTCCGCAGTTTCATGCGCTGTTTGCAGAGGGAGAGGTGCGGATGGTCCGTACACTGCTTCGGGGGGTGAAACATGTATTGTCCCACAGAGTGATTTACACCAACTTCTACGAGGTTACTCTGCCCGATAATTCGAGCTCCTTCTCAAGTTACCAACGGGTTGCAGTCGAAGATTTGGGTCGTTATGCGGTGCCCCGCCTTATACATGCTTTCTTGGAGAAATATGTATAAAAGTTGTTTGTATTCTTGCATGGTGTGAATATTCTCGTTAATTTTGGCAGCAAATTAATAAAATAGAAGCTTATGTCAGTAAATAAAGTGATATTGATAGGAAATGTGGGACAAGACCCTAAAATAACCTATTATGAAGGTGGAAACTGTGTTGCCCAGCTTTCTTTGGCCACTACGGAGAAAGGATACACTTTGCAGAATGGTACGCAGATTCCGGACCGTACCGAATGGCATAACCTGATATTCCGTGGCCGTTTAGGCGAAATCGTTGAGAAATATGTGCATAAAGGCGATAAGCTTTACGTGGAAGGTAAGATACGTACCCGTTCTTACGATGACCAGGGAGGCATCAAGCGTTATGTGACTGAGATATTTGTCGACAATATGGAGATGCTGACTCCGAGAACGGCAACTCCCGGTGCTGGCCCTTATGCGCCGCAGGCGGGAGCCGCCCCAGCCACAACAACCAGTACAACCGCAGGCTGCCCCTGCACAAGATAACCCGACGGACGACTTGCCGTTCTAATTGTTTAACTAAAACCAAAATCTTTGGACCCAGACGCTTATTTATGCCAGTTGGCAGATGTTTTTAACGGTATATCCGTACAGACTCCTTCTATTTCGGCCGTTGTAGCCATTGTGTTGGCAGGTTTGCTTTTGCTTGTTTCCGGTTTTGCATCAGCTTCCGAAATAGCCTTTTTCTCTCTTTCTCCGTCAGACCTGAATGCAATAGCGGAGAGAAAGCATCCTTCGGATGAGAAAATCAGTAATCTGCTGGACAACAGCGAACGTTTGTTGGCAACGATTCTGATTACGAACAACTTCGTGAATGTAACCATAATCATGCTCTGCAACTTCTTCTTTATGAATGTGTTCCAATTTCATTCTCCCATTGCAGAGTTCCTCATTCTGACAGTAGTCCTTACATTTTTGCTGTTGCTTTTCGGTGAAATCATGCCTAAGATATATTCGGCTCAGAAGACGCTGGCTTTCTGCCGTTTTGCCGCTCCCGGCATCACGTTTTGCCGTTCCGTATTCTATCCGATGGCATCTATGCTGGTACGTTCCACCTCTTTCTTGAACAAGCATATGGTCCGCAAGAACCATAACATATCGGTCGATGAACTCTCGCATGCGTTGGAGCTGACCGACAAGGCAGAGCTTTCGGAGGAGAATAATATTCTGGAAGGTATCATCCGCTTTGGCGGGGAAACGGCCAAGGAGGTCATGACCTCTCGCCTTGATGTGGTGGACCTGGATATCCGTACCCCTTTCAAAGATGTGGTGAAGTGCATCGTAGAGAATGTCTACTCCCGTATTCCCATCTATGCGGATAGCCGTGACAATATCAAGGGGGTGCTTTATATCAAGGATTTGCTTCCCCATCTGAACAAAGGGGATAATTTCCGTTGGCAGTCGCTTATCCGGCCCGCCTATTTTGTGCCCGAAACCAAGATGATTGATGATTTGCTGCGCGATTTCCAGGCAAACAAGATTCATATAGCCATTGTGGTCGATGAGTTCGGTGGTACGTCGGGCATTGTCACCATGGAGGACATTATTGAGGAGATTGTGGGCGAAATTCATGACGAATACGATGATGAAGAACGTACATATGCCGTACTAAATGACCACACTTGGGTATTTGAAGCCAAGACCCAGCTGACTGATTTCTATAAAATAACGAAGATAGACGAGGAAACGTTCGATGAGGTGGCAGGGGATGCCGATACGCTTGCCGGACTTCTGCTGGAACTGAAGGGGGAATTTCCTGCTCTCCATGAAAAGGTGACCTACGGCCGTTATGAGTTTGAGGTGTTGGAGATGGACAACCGCCGTATCCTGAAAGTGAAGTTCACAGTAAATGCCCCGGCAGAACCCAACTCTTCTTCCCTTTAATTTTTAATTATTAATTTTTAAATTGTTCCGTGCCCCTCTTCTTGCAACATACCGCTCTTCCCTGTCGATGGGGAATTTGGAAAACGGAGGAATCTCCGGAGGAATTGCTGGCCATGCTTCCTCATCAGGAAGTATACCGGGAAGGTATGCGGCGCTTCACCGCGGCACACCGCCGTTTGGAGTGGTTGGCTGTCCGCGTATTGCTTTATACTCTGTCGGGAGAAGAGAAAGAGATTGCCTATCATCCCAGTGGGAAACCTTATCTGGCGGATGACTCCGCCTCTCTCAGTATTTCGCATACGAAAGGTTATGTGGCTGTTGTCTTGGGATTGCCGGGTCGGGAAGTGGGTGTTGACATCGAGCAGTATGGTGAGCGGGTAAGGAAGGTGGCACATAAATTCATGCGCGAAGATGAACAGCCATCCGTGTTTCGCGGAACAGACACTTGGTCACTGTTGCTGCACTGGTCGGCTAAGGAGACCATGTTCAAATGCCTGAATGCTTCCGAGGTTGATTTTCGCGGGCACATGCGCATTCTGCCTTTTGCTGTAAATGAAAGCGGCGTATTCTCCGCCGAAGAATATCGTACGGTGGAGAAACGCCGGTTCACTATTCATTATTATTTGTTTCCGGATTTTGTCTTGACATTGAGTCTGTAAATCTCTTACAGCCTTTCCAGTTGTACCGTGAAGTGTCTCATCAACGGAGCTTCCCAGGTGATGCGCACTCCGCGGGTAATACTTTCCCGTTTGTCATATACATTTTTCAAAGCGGCTGCCACCACATCCATGTGGTTGTTGGTATACACGCGGCGGGGGATGGCAAGCCGAAGCAAGTCCAGGCCGTTGAAGCGGTTTTCGCGGGTCACCGGGTCGCGGTCTGCCAGCAGATACCCGATTTCGCAGCCGCGTATGCCTGCTTCCAGATAGAGCTCAGCGGTCAGTGTTTGTGCCGGGAATTCTTCTTTGGGCACATGTGTCAGCACTTTGGGGGCATCCACAAATATGGCATGGCCGCCTGCGGGACGTTGGTAGGGTATCCCGTACTCATCCAGTTTCATGGCGAGATAGCCCACCTGGTGGATGCGGGTTTCCAGATTGTCGAATTCGGTATTCTCGTCCAGGCCGATAGCAAGGGCGTTCATGTCACGACCGTTCATGCCTCCGTAAGTAAGGTAGCCTTCGAACTGCACGCAGAAGCCTTTGGCACCTTCATACCAGTCTTTCCGGCGGGTGGCTATGAATCCGCCCATGTTGACAATACCGTCTTTTTTTGGCACTCATCGTCATACCGTCGGCAAGGTCAAACATCTCGCGGGTAATTTCCTTTATGCTCTTGTTGCGGTAACCTTCTTCTCTCATTTTGATGAAGTAGGCATTTTCCGCAAAGCGTGCCGAGTCAAAGAGAACGGGCTTGCCGTACTTGTCGGCAATGGCGCGGACTTCGCGCAGGTTCTGCATGGAAACCGGCTGGCCGCCTGCAGTGTTGTTGGTTATGGTGACGATGACGAACGGTATCCGTTCGCTATGTTCCTGTAATGCTTTTTCCAGTTTTTTAGGGTCTACATTGCCTTTGAAGGGAATTTCCAGCTGTGTCTGTTTGGCTTCGTCTATGGTGCAGTCCAGAGCCAATGCCCGGCGTCCCTCGATATGTCCTTTGGTGGTGTCGAAATGGGAGTTTCCCGGCACAATGTCGCCCTCGTGCACCAGATAGGAGAAGAGTACATTTTCGGCAGCGCGTCCCTGGTGGGTGGGGATAATGTATTCAAATCCGGTGAGGCGGGTGATGACTTCTTTCAGTTTGAAGAATGAGGTGGCTCCGGCATAGCTTTCGTCACCCAGCATCATGCCTGCCCATTGGCGGTCGCTCATGGCTCCGGTGCCTGAGTCGGTGATGAGGTCGATATAAACTTGTTCCGATTTGAGTTGGAATACGTTGTAGTGGGCTTCTTTCAGCCATTGTTCGCGTTCCTGGCGGGTACTTTTACGGATAGGTTCCACCATTTTGATTTTCCATGCTTCGGCAAATGGTAATTCCATAGACTCTGTATCTTTAATAATTTGACAATAGGTTAACGGATAAACCGATTATTGCGGTTTAATGTGCCGAATTTAGACAAAATCTATGTAATAACCAATTTAAATATGACTTTTTGTAATGTAAATGTCCGGACGAAATCACTTCGGCCGGACATCATCAAATAAACTTGGCAGAGTTTATTACCTTCTACTTTCTCTGAATTAGGTTTGATGAATGAAATGATGGACGGTTTGTCCGGCTCATTAGACTCAACGCTTTTTCCTCGAAAGCAATGATAAAGTATGCATGGCAGGTCTTCTGACTTGTTTCTGTTGCAGGCGCCTTCCCGGAAGAATATTCCAGTGGCATAGAGTAATTGTCTGCAACGTTGCACGAAACTTACAGCAGCGGGACTGTCCAGGATTTACACCTGATTCCCTTTTAATCGCTTTCCCAGAAGAGGGGGAGCGAACCAATGCATGACAAAGATACGGATTCTTTTTGAGAAAACAATTCTATGAGTGATAAATTTTCTTCCCCTCTCTCTTTCTTTTTGCCGACAAATTGGCAAGGTTTTGCCACCCTCTTGGCAAGACTTTGTCACCGCGTTGGCAAAACTTTGCCATAGGTATGGCAAAAGTTTGCCAAAAGCATGGCAATAGGTTGGCAAAATTACTCTCTGATTGATAGTGACTTAAGGCGATTTAAGCAATCCGTCATGTCGGTAAGGTGAAAAGATACCAATACAAGCCACACTTGCCACAAGAACCTTCTCCAGAGGTATGCAAAGCATTTTGTTTGGTGTGGTAAAACGGGCTGTTATCTCTCTTTTGCCAGTGTGAATACAAACTCCAGTCCTCCACCTTGGTTGTTTTTGGCAGAGATGGTGCCTCCGTGAATAAGGACTGCATTCTTCACTATGGCGAGCCCCAAGCCGGTGCCGCCCAACTTGCGCGAGCGTCCTTTGTCTACACGGTAGAAGCGTTCGAACAAACGGTTCAGATGTTCGGGAGAAACGCCGATGCCGGTATCGGCAAAACTGAAATAGTAGTAATTCTCGTCTTCGCGGAAACAACTGATGTTGATGTGTATGTTGGTGCCGGCATAAGCGATGGCGTTGTCCATGAGATTGCGGAAGATGGAGTAGAGTAGAGAGTAGTTGCCCCGCAACTGTATCTTCGGTTTTAGGGAATTGACAACGGTGATTTGCTTCTGTTCCAGTTCCAGGGACACTTCGTTGACGATGTTTGAAACCAGCATGCTGATGTCCACCTTTTCCATATCAATCATGTTGGCGGCTTCGTCCATGCGGGTCAGTACGGATATGTCGCGCAGCAGGCGGCTCAGGCGGTTGCTTTGCGCGTAGCAGCGTTCCAGGAAGACCTGCATCTTTTCGGGTGCAATGTTTTCGTTGTTTACAATGGTTTCCAGATAACCTTGTATGCTGCTTACGGGGGTTTTCAGCTCGTGGGCGATGTTCTGGGTCAACTGCCGTTTCAGCCGTACTTGCTCTTCTTCCTGGGTGATGTCGTTGATGGAAATTTCAAAGCTGAGGTCTTGGAAGATGATGCACTCCACGATGAAGGTGCGTCCGTTCTTGTTGATGTGTACGGACATCCTTCGTTCTTCGTTGTAGGAGGGGCGCTTCTGCGCCTTGTTGATGAAATCCGTTATCTTCTGGAATTCGCAGATGGAGAATATCTCTTCGGTAGCCTGCAGGTTGGAGTCTGAAATCAGATTGCCGTATTGGGTGAACAGATTGTTTACCAATATCTCCTTTTTGTCTCTGTTGAATACGCCCAGTCCTTCGCGGGAGGTTTGCAAATGGGTGATAAGCTTTTCGCGCTCAATGTAAAGCGCCTCTTTGGTTTCGCGCAGGCGCTTGTATATCTGTATGATATGCTGCGAAATCTCTCCAAGCTCATTGTGCGGAAAGGCGGCTTGTATGTCCATGTCTATAGGTTCGTTCTTGTCGGCTCTTTTGGCAAACTCGCGCAGGTGGTTGATGGCGCTGCCCAGTTTGGAGGTGAATTTGTAGAAGACGGATATCAGCAGCAGTGATACAATGACCGTGAACCAGATGTAGTGTGGGTCGGCAGCCAGATTGTTCATCAGGTTGACGTTGTAGGGGAGGGCTGAGCGGATGATGCAGCCTTCGTAGGCGGTGGCAGAATAGAAATAGGTCTTGCCGGTGGTTTCGGAGATGCGCCGCAGGTCATAGCCCTTGCCGTCTTTCAGCGCTTTCTGTACTTCGGGGCGTTTGATGTGGTTGTCCAGTTCATGGCTGTCGTTCTGGGAGCTGTCGAACAATACGTTGCCATGAAGGTCTACCACAGTGACGCGCAATTCCTTGTTCACATGCTTGGAGATGTAGCTGTCCAGCATGGAAGTCCATAGGCTGTCGGGGAGGTAGCGAAGCTCCTGGTGCAGTCTGTCGTTATAATCTTGCAGCTGCATGTCCAGCAGCTCCACTTTGTATTCCTTTTCCCGCTGATACTGGTAGGCGATGAAGCAGGCGGCGAATACGAGGAACAGCGAGATGACCGAAAGGAAAAGCTTCCGGCTGAAGGACAGAAAGTGTCTGTCGTTATTCGGCTTCGAAACAATAACCATATCCCAAGCGTGTTACGATACATTTGCCATAAACTCCGATTTTCTTGCGCAGACGTGTGATGTTCACGTCGATGGTGCGGTCCAGCACATATACTTCGTCGCTCCAGATGCGGTTCAGTATATCCTCGCGCGAGAATACGCGTCCTTTATTCTGCAAAAGCAGCAATAAGATTTCAAATTCTTTTTTGGTGAGCGGTGCCTCTTCGCCGTCAATGCAGACTTTCTTCTTGATGACGTCCAGTACCAGCGTCTTGTAGACAATCTGTTCCGGTGCATGTTCCGTTTCTCCTTGTCGGGTGCGTCTAAGTACGGCTTTGACACGTGCCGCCACTTCGCGCAGCGAGAAGGGTTTGGATATGTAGTCGTCCGCTCCCAGGTTGAAGCCAGTCACGGTGTCATTTTCCGTATCTTTGGCGGTAATGAAGATGATGGGTATCCGGGCCGTCTTCTTGTCCTTCTTCAGCATACTTGCCATTTTGAAGCCGGAAATTTCTCCCATCATCACGTCCAGCAGTAGCAGGCTGTAGCTGCCAATGTCCATTCTCAGAGCTTCTTCAGCGGAGTTTGCCGTATCCACTTCGTAGCCTTCGTTTTCGAGGTTGAACTTCAGAATTTCACATAAGTCTTCTTCATCGTCCACTACTAAAATCCGGTAATCGTTCATTGCTTTGTTGTTTATGTATGACAAGGATAAAACAATTCTCTTGTCACAAAGTTAAACTTTATTTCTTTTTATCGGCAAAAATAGTGCAAACCGAATGCAGAATTTTCATGTTTGCATGAAAACTTGTGCTGAGATGCAGGCCATTTCTACTTTCTGGGTACAAAAGTGAGGCTAATTTGTTACGGAATGATGAAACAAGTGTTACATTTGGGTTACATTAAATTCTCGTTTATCTAAAAGCCCTGTCACATATAAAATATTATCTTTGCTTCGTAAATATTGAATTGTATGAAAGAACTTATGTATATCAGGAGTTTCTCTAAAAGGCGTTTGCCGGTTATTATGGGAACTCTGCTTTTAGTGATAATCGGCTCTGTCTGGCTGAATACGGCTACTTTCCGTTCGGGATTTGATATCGCGGATGAGCTGGGCGGTAATATATTCCCTTCCAGTATCCTTTCAGTGGCTACCACCGATGCTCAGGTCATAGTGCCGGTAGACTCCATGTATGTAGGTAATCCGAAGTCGTGCATCGCTGTCCGTGTCCGTTCGAGGAATGCTTATAGCCGGGTGCGGGTAGAAGTTGCGGAGACTCCGTTCTTTTCCCGTTCAGTGTCGGAGTTTGTGTTGGCAAAACCGCGTACGGAGTATATTATCTATCCTGATATCATATGGAATTATGAGGCTCTGAAGAATAACAACCAAGCGGAACCCATTAGTGTGGCCGTTATGGTAGAGATGAACGGTAAGGATTTGGGGCAGAGGGTACGTACTTTTTCCGTTCGCAGCATTAATGAATGTCTGTTGGGGTATGTCACGAATGGTACAAAATTCCATGATACCGGCATCTTTTTTGCAGCATATGTAAATGAGGAGAATCCTATGATTGACAAGCTGTTGCGTGAAGCGCTGGATACGCGTATCGTCAACCGTTTTTTAGGCTATCAGGGAGGTGCCGAAGTGGTGGACAGGCAGGTTTATGCCTTGTGGAATGTACTGCAGAAGCGTAAGTTCCGTTATAGCTCGGTCTCCAATACGAGCCTTTCCAGCAATGTGGTCTTTTCACAGCGTGTGCGCACGTTCGATGACGCCTTGGAGTCCTCGCAAATCAACTGTGTGGACGGGAGTGTGCTTTTTGCTTCTCTGCTCCGTGCCATAAATATAGAACCCATATTGGTGCGCACCCCGGGGCATATGTTTGTAGGATACTACACAGATTCCAGTCATAAAGACATGAATTTCCTTGAAACGACCATGATTGGTGATGTGGATTTGGATGATTTCTTTCCGGACGAACAGTTGGATTCGACGATGGTGGGAAAGTCGCAGAACCAGATGTCGCGCATCACCTTTGACAAGTCCAAGGAGTATGCCAATAAGAAGTATGCCCAGAATAAGGAAGGTATTCATTCCGGCAAACTGAACTATATGTTTCTGGAAATATCCAAAGAGGTGAGAAGGAGAATACAGCCGATAGGGAAATGAGGCGTAGAATGCAAACAGCCGATTTTCACGAACCGGCCGTTCCAATCATCATCTATGAATGAAGACCGTTGAGAGGCTTCAATGAATTAAATCTCACACTCATGCTACGTGCTGTCATGAAATAATCTGTACCATTATATATGTCACCACTGATATGGAAATTCCACAACATGGAAAGAGACCAGTTTTTATAAGTGAAACTTGTATATATTAGTATTATGCTGAAAAATAAAATGTTAATGTAGATTATATGTGGAATTTATTATTGTTAATAGTCTAACACTATTTTTTGATGAACTTATAAATCATTTTAACTAATTTGCTTTTTAGAATCCTTATCCATACTAATATCCCCACGTAATCAAGTTCTTTTTATATAAAAAGATTTATGAATATGCTTTAATGCGTAAATCAAATAGTTCAAAACATTGCTATATATAAATGATAAATGTGATGTGTTTTTCGTTTTTTCGCATCATTGAGATATATTATATACAAGTACGGCATTAATATGATTAAGAGTTAATGCTTTGAATAATTACTAAATAGATATTTAAAACTTTGCAAAAATATAAATGCAAATGTTTTAATATTTATTTAGTAATTTTTAATTCGGTTGATGATAGAATTTCTAAATTAATTCATATGTTTGCAAACAAATCCAAATAATAGAGCTTATGAAAAGAAATTATTGCTTATCATTAGTGTTGCTTGCATTGTTTGGGGTGTCTGCACCTTTTGCTGCTAATGCAGCTGTTGAAAGTGTGCTAAGTTCCCAAAGTACTCAGCAAGCCAAGAAAATCACAGGTAAAGTTTTAGATGCGGCAGGCGAACCCATCATCGGCGCCAGCGTGTTAGTAAAAGGTTCTGGTACCGGCGCTGTGACGGATATTGATGGAAATTTTTCTGTAGAGGCGCCGGTGGGTAGCACATTGGAGGTATCTTTCATTGGGTACAAAACAGTGACATTGAAGGTGACGAACGCCACTACTTATACTGTGAGTTTACAAGATGACTCGCAAGCGCTGGACGAAGTGGTTGTGACGGCAATGGGTATCAAGAAAGAGCGCAAAGCTTTGGGATATTCAATGGAGGATGTGAAGTCGGATGAATTGATGAAGATGAAAACTGCCAATCCTATTTCATCCCTTTCGGGGAAAGTGGCCGGTGTGAATGTTACTCAGTCATCCGGTGCCGCTGGTGCGGGCGCTCAGATTATATTGCGTGGAGGAACGTCGGGTGCTGAAGGCAAAGACAATCAGCCGCTCTTTGTGGTGGATGGTGTTATTTTTGATAACTCTTCATCAGTGGTGGGCAATTCGGCTTTCGATGGTTCCATGCGTTCTGCCTCTACTACTTCCAATCGTTTGATGGATATAAATCCCGAAGATATAGAAAGTATGTCGGTGCTCAAAGGCCCTGCAGCTGCCGCTTTATACGGTTCACGTGCAGCCAACGGAGTTATTCTTATCACTACCAAGAAAGGTAAAGAGGGCGTGGTTGAAGTGAATATCAATTCTAAGTTTACTGCTTCATGGGTAAAGAGCCTGCCGCAAACGCAACGCCAATATGCCCGTGGATATATGGAAGACCAATATGATTCAAAGAAGAACTATACTGGTACTGTGTTTAATGACTTTGCTTATACTTCGTGGGGAGAGAAGTCGAACGCAGCTACTTATGATAACATAGGTGATTTCTTTCAAGGCGGAAACATTTTCGATGAAAGTGCCAGCGTAGCCGGGGGTACCAAGAATAGTAAATTCTATCTTTCAGGGTCTTACTATGATCAGGTAGGTGTTGTGCCCGAGACCGGATACAAGAAATATGCTTTCCGTTTCAATGGTGAGCAGAAGGTGGGGATTTTCACCTTTAACGCCAGTGCCGCTTATAGCGATGCTCATACAGACCGTACTTTGACGGGTGCCGGGCTTTATAATTCGAGTGGTAATGGTGCTCTTTATGGTGTGTACAACTGGTCTCCTTTCGACCGAATGACCCACTATCAGAACGAGGATGGTACCCGTTATCGTTTGTTTGGCGATCGTCTTGATCCATGGGACGAACGCGACAACCCCTATTGGATTGTCAATCGTAACCACATGTATGACGACATCGACCGTTTCAATGGGATGCTCAGTATAAAAGCCGATATTGCCAAATGGTGGTTTGTTTCTTATAAAATAGGTATTGACCGTTATACCCAAACTGCTTCCAACCGTTTGGCTGCCAATGGCGTGCTTAAACAAGTGTGGCAAAAAGGTATGATGAGTGACAACACCCAGCAGTTCCGCTATATGAGCCATGACTTTATGTCGAACATGAGCCATAAGTTCGGTGATTTCGATTTGAATCTTTTGTTGGGTGCCACAATGGACGAAACCAAGACAGACCGTAGCTCGATGATGGCTTGGAACTTTTCCGTTCCTGATTTCTTCTCATACGCCAATGCCAGTAAAGACAATAAGCAATTCACACATGCAGCTACTAAGAAACGTTTGGTAGGAGCTTTTGGAGAATTCCGTGCATCATGGAAAAATATGCTCTATCTCACTGTGAGCGGTCGTAATGACTGGACTTCTACTCTTCCTCTTGAAAACCGTTCGTACTTCTATCCTTCGGTAAGCGGTTCATTCGTATTTACTGAAGCCTTGCAGCGACTCGGTTGGCTGGATGACAGTGTGCTCAACTTTGGTAAATTGCGTGCATCGTGGGCCAAGGTAGGTAAAGATACCGGTGTGTACGAATTGGAAACTGCCTTATGGCCTACGGGTACCTATCTTGACGGTACGGTAGGTGTGGGAAATACTTGGACACGCGGTAATGACAAACTGAAACCGGAAATGACCAAGTCTACCGAAATAGGCGTGGAATTGAGTTTCTTCAAAAACCGCCTGCACATAGACTATGCTTACTATACCAACGATTCATATAATCAGATTCTTGCTCCTCGCGGTCCGCAATCTACCGGTTACATCTTTTGGAGTATCAATGCGGGCAATGTGTATAACAAAGGTATGGAACTCTCTATTTCGGGAACTCCCATACAGACTAAGGACTGGACATGGGACATTGGCTTGAACATGGCAGGTAATCGTGGTACTTTGGACGGGCTTCCCGAAGGTATGGGCGTGATGTATGTTACCGATGTGCAATATGCCGGTATGCAGGCAGCCTCGTTCAGCGGTGGAGATTTTATGGGTATTGCCGGTACCAAATGGAAACGTAATGACGCCGGTGAGGTGATACTCGACAAAAACGGTATGCCTACTTATGACAAAACCCTTGTAGCAGTAGGTAATCGTGAGTCATCGTTTACCGGTGGATTGAACAACACCCTTACTTGGAAGAATTTTACTTTCAATATGCTATGGGAATTCCGTGTAGGTGGCGATGTGGTCAACGGTACTCAATATGCTATGGATAACAGCGGTGTGAGCCAGTTCTCTGCCGATGTACGCAATCGTTCTCTCACTGTAACGGGTGTCAATGCCAATGGTGACCCAGTGACCAATACTTGGGAGGCCGATAAAACCTATACTTTTAATGGAGTACAAATGAGTGGTTACAACATCATTAAGGATTACTATCAGAACTATTATTCTAAGGAGTCAGCCAACTATATTACCGATGTCAACTCTTTGCGTTTGCGTTCTGTTTCATTGAGCTATGAGTTTCCTAAAACGTGGCTTTCCAAGATTGGATTTGTAAAGCGTGCTTCGGTATCGGTAGCTGCTACCAATCTATTGCTCATCACCAATTACGACGGTGATCCTGAAGTGGCTGCCGCTGGTGCGGGTGTAGGTGGCTCATCATCAGTAGGATTTGACTACTGCGGTGTACCTGCCACTTCTACCATGTCATTTGGCTTGAATCTTACTTTCTAACTCTTAAAAAACAGAAGCAATATGAAATTATTCAAATCTATGATATTATGTAGTGTGGGTGCCCTTATGACTTTGTTCTCGGGGTGTAGTGACTGGCTCGATGTAAATGTCGATCCCGAAAATCCCACAGCTGGAAATGCGACCTATGATTCACGATTGGCACATATTGAATTTTATACCAACAGTGCCACTCAGTTTGCTGCTTGGCGTTCCAGTATGTCTATGGGCGATTGGACACGCTATTATGACGGCGGTACTTATTGGAGCATGTCTTATTGGAGTCCTCAGACCGGTGCCGTTACCACTCCCTACCAATGGTGGTTCTGTGGAGCTGCTGTAAATATTCCATTTTTGATTGACAAGGCTACGGCAGCCGAGGCTTGGCATTATGTGGGTGCAGCTCGCGTAATTCGTGCCTATGGTTTTATGCTTATGACAGACCTTTATGGAGAAATGCCTTACAAGTCGAGTGAGGCTGAAGCCGGTGTTACTCCTACCTATAATGACGGAAAAACAATCTATTTGGGCTGTTTGGCCGATCTTGACACCGCTATCGAGATGTTCCAAAAAGAGCAAGGGTCTGCGACAGCTTCGTTGGCTGTAGGCGATATTTGGAACGGTGGTAGTGTAGACAAGTGGCTTAAATTGGCATACTTACTTAAAGCACGTTACATTAACAAGCTTATTAAAAAGGGTGAAGGCAGTTATCTTGAAGGGAAATACGATGCCGCAGAAATCTTGGCTTGTCTTGACAAGGCTCAGCAAAGCAATGCCGACAATACCGTATTCAATCATATTGATGCCAATAATTCGCATGATGTATTGGGATGGGATGAACCGGTTGATTATTCACCGCTCTTTTCTGTATGTGGCATGAATGCCGGCTATATGCCTACCAAGATGCTTTACGATAATCTGACAAATTTTGCCGGAAGTGGAATAGAAGATCCGCGTGCCGATAAGATTTTACCTTGGGCATATTCGAAGCAATCAAGTAATTCACCCGCAGAGGTGAAGTTCAAAAACGGTTGGCGTCGTTCTATGGGTGTAGATATGATTGGCAATGATAGTCCCAGCCTTACCGGCGGACCGTTGCGCTCGAACTTCTCGGCAGCCAAAGGTTGGTGGATTGACAGTGAATCTTCTACCCGTAAGGGGGACACTATTTATGTAGAGTGTACCAGTCAGTGTAAAGCTTATCAAGGACGTCCTGATTTACTTTATCGTCGCGATGGTACTGATGCCTCTCGCGAATCGGGAACTTTCTATACTCGCGTGTCTTCTCCCACCTATATTGGAACCTATGCCGAAGCTTGTTTCATACGTGCTGAAGTACTCTTTAACCAAGGTAATAAAGGAGCGGCTTTTAATGCTTATAAGAAAGGTATTGCAGCCAGTATCGACGGTATGAACGATAAGTTGAAAGTGTGGTGCCGTGAAGATGCCAATTTGGAAGCATGCCCCTCGTTCTCTCCTATGACGCAAACCGACATTGACAACTATTTGAACAATGGTATCGGCACTGAAGAGAATATTACTTTGGGCAAGATTCTTACTCAAAAGCGTTTGGCATTGCATTTTTCCATGGAAATTTGGAACGATATGCGTCGCTACGATTTTAATCCGGAGCTTTTCTTAGGCTGGGGTATTCCTGCACGCTATGGCGTTGATGCTACTGCCCAAAAGAATATTCCGCAAGGTAAACAGTTCCGTCGTTGGCAGCAATGCAGTCATGAACTCAACTACAATACGGCCAATCTGCAAGCTATCGGTGCCACTGTTCCGGGAGCTGATACTTCAATTGCACTTTGGAATGCTGCCGAGGACGTATGGACTTTACCCGTATGGTGGGACAGTGCCCAAAACTAATTTTTCATTGCATTTTATTTTGTGATACAAATTCATTATCTTTACGCCCAAAATGTGGATTTTAAGATATAGTTAAGATATTGAAGGCTCTAATGGTCTTCATTCATAGATGATGATTGGAACAGCCGGTTCGTGAGAATCGGCTGTTTTTTTGTTTCGTTTGTTTGCATATCAACGGCGGTAATATGTTACTTTTGCCCTAAAACCGAAGATAGGCTGCACCTCAGCATAAAAAATGGACAAGTTCATTTTATTTTGCATTCGGTTTGTACTATCTTTGCGAGAAATAGCTGAGATGGTGTGAACTGTCTTTGCAAAGATTAGTCTATATATGGAACAAAGCAAGAAATTTATCTCTCCGGGGGCATGGTTCTCCATGACTTATCCGGTAGACTGGAATGAATTCGAGGACGGGGAAGGCTCTTTCCTTTTTTATAACCCCAATGAGTGGACCGGTAATTTTCGCATTTCGGCTTTCAAAGGGAATGCTACATATGGCAAGGACTCCGTGAAGCAAGAGTTACGGGAAAACTCCTCTGCCATTCCGGTTAGGATAGGCCGGATGGAATGTGCATATAGTAAGGAGATGTTCGAGGAAGAAGGTGCGTACTATACTTCCCATTTATGGATAACGGGCGCGGATGAAGTTGCCTTTGAATGTTCGTTTACGGTGAAGAAAGGAGAGCCGGTTGCAGAAGCGGAGAAGATTATCGCTTCGCTGGAAACGCGGAAGGATGGAGTGAAGTATCCAGCGGAGATAATTCCGGTGCGCCTTTCGGAAATCTACCAGATTAATGAAGCATACGAGTGGGTGGATACTACTATAAAGGAATTGTTGAAGAAGGATTTCCAGGGAGCTGAGGAAGACATTGCCAAGATGCAGCAGATGATGGAAGAAAGCAACATCGGTCCTAAGAAGAAGGATGCATGGCTGGCTTTTGGCATCGCGCTTTGTGTTATTTTCGCCAATGAAGTGGACGGTATGGAATGGCGTACCTTGGTGGACGGAAACCGGGAAGCGCCCATATTGCTGAACACGTCTACCGGTGAATGGATAGACCCCATGAAGCTGGTTTGGAGCAAAGTAAAGGCAGGAGGTAAAGTGAATCTGCCGGAGATATACAGCTCCTTGTTCTAAGGTCCGGTCATCTCGGTACTGTGATTTTCAACTTTCAATTTTCATTTTTCAACTATTAAAGCATTGGCAGCAGTAAATTCAATTCTTCAGGTGGAAAACTTGACCAAGTCGTTCGGTGACTTGGTACTATTCGAAAATATTTCTTTGGGCTTGTCCGAGGGACAGCGTGTCGGGTTGATAGCCAAGAACGGCAGTGGCAAGACGACATTGCTCAATATCCTTTCCGGCAAGGAAGGGTATGACAATGGCACCATTTCCTTCCGTCGTGATTTGCGTGTGGGTTATCTGGAACAAGACCCGCAATATCCCGAAGAGCTGACCGTGCTCGAAGCGTGCTTCCATCATGGCAACAGTACTGTCGAGTTAATCAAGGAATATGAACGTTGCATGGAAACGGAGGGGCATCCCGGCTTGGACGAAATTCTGGTGCGTATGGACCATGAAAAAGCTTGGGAGTACGAGCAGAAGGCGAAACAGATTCTGTCTCAACTTAAAATACGTGATTTCAGTCAGCACGTAAAACATCTGTCCGGCGGGCAGTTGAAGCGTGTGGCACTTGCCAATACCCTTATCACTGAACCCGATTTGCTGATACTGGACGAGCCTACCAACCACCTCGACCTCGATATGACGGAGTGGCTGGAGGAATATCTCCGCCGGAACAACCTCAGCTTGCTGATGGTGACGCACGACCGTTATTTCCTCGACCGGGTATGCTCCGAAATCGTAGAGATAGACAACCGGCAGATTTATCAGTATAAAGGCAATTACAGTTATTATCTGGAGAAGCGCCAAGAGCGTATCGAGGCCAAGACTGTGGAGATAGAACGTGCCAATAACCTCTACCGCACAGAGCTGGAATGGATGCGCCGCATGCCGCAAGCCCGCGGGCACAAGGCACGCTATCGGGAGGATGCCTTTTACGAGTTGGAGAAGGTGGCAAAGCAGCGTTTCAACAACGACAATGTAAAGCTGGACGTTAAGGCTTCTTATATAGGCAGTAAGATATTCGAGGCAGACCATCTGTACAAATCCTTTGGTGACTTGAAGATTCTGGATGATTTCTCTTACATCTTCTCCCGTTACGAAAAGATGGGTATCGTAGGGAATAACGGTACGGGCAAGTCGACCTTCATCAAGATACTGATGGGGTTGGAGCAGGCAGACAGCGGTACGCTGGACATTGGCGAGACGGTCCGCTTCGGTTACTACTCGCAGGACGGCTTGCAGTTTGACGAGCAGATGAAAGTGATTGATGTTGTGCAGGACATTGCCGAAGTCATAGAACTGGGCAACGGCAAGAAGCTGACGGCATCGCAATTCCTGCAACATTTCCTGTTTACTCCCGAGACACAGCACAGCTATGTCTACAAGCTGAGTGGGGGAGAACGCCGCCGCCTCTATCTGTGTACGGTCCTGATGCGCAATCCCAACTTCCTGGTGCTGGATGAGCCGACCAATGACCTCGATATTGTGACGCTGAATGTGCTGGAAGAGTATTTGCAGAATTTCAAAGGATGCGTGATTGTGGTGAGCCACGACCGTTATTTCATGGACAAAGTGGTAGACCATCTGTTAGTGTTCAACGGACAAGGGGACATCCGCGACTTTCCCGGCAACTATACACAATATCGCGACTGGAAAGATGCGAAAGTCCATCAGGAAAAGGAGAAAGAGAAAGAAGCCGCCAAGGCTCAGGGAGGACAAGACGGCGAAGGTGCGTCTGAACGAAAAGCGGCGCATGTCTTTTAAGGAAAAACGCGAGTTTGAACAATTGGAGCAGGAGATAGCTGACCTGGAAACCGAAAAGAATGCAATTGAAGAGGCTTTGTGCAGCGGTACTTTGTCTGTGGACGAACTGACGGAGAAGTCGAAACGTTTGCCGGAATTGTCGGACTTGATTGACGAAAAAACATTGCGCTGGCTGGAGCTGAGTGAGATAGAATCGAACTGAAGTTCGAAATTGAAAATTAAGAATTAAAAATTAGAACTGAGAAAGTGGGAAATCTGACGAATTATCATAGCCATAGCCTTTATTGTGACGGGCGTGCCGGCATGGAGGACTTTGTGCGTTTTGCATTGAGTGAAGGTTTTACATCTTATGGCTTTTCATCGCATGCTCCATTGCCTTTTTCTACGGCATGGACTATGGAGTGGGATATCATGGACGACTATCTATCTGAATTCCATCGTCTGAAGGAGAAGTATGCTGGACGTATCGAACTGTATATCGGTCTGGAGATTGATTATCTGAATGAAGCGAGTAATCCGTCCATCGCCCGTTTCAGGGAGTTGCCGTTGGACTACCGTATTGGTTCTGTACATCTTCTCTACAATGACAAAGGGGAAGTGGTGGATGTAGATGTACCTGCGGATACCTTAAGACCATTGTAGACGGACATTTCTGCGGTGACTTGGAGCATGTGGTCCGTCTCTATTATGGTAGGTTGACGAGGATGCTTGAGCTGGGTGGTTTTGATATTGTGGGCCATGCCGATAAGATGCACTACAATGCAGCATGCTATCGCCCGGGATTGCTGGACGAGCCTTGGTATGATGAGCTGGTTAGGGCGTATTTCGCAGATATTGCCCGTCGCGGCTATCAGGTAGAGGTCAATACCAAAGCCTATCATGACCTGGGTACTTTTTACCCCAATGAGCGGTATTTCTCCTACCTGCATGATTTGGGTGTACGTGTGCAGGTAAACAGTGATTCACACTATCCGGAACGGATAAGCAACGGACGTCCCGAAGCTTTGTGTGCCTTGAGGAAAGCTGGATATGAATCGGTGATGGAACTACACGGAGGAGAATGGAAAGAGATGCCTATCGTGTTTTGAGTGAATAGGATACAAAAACTCCTGACTTGCCTTTTTGTAAAGGTAGTCAGGAGTTTTTTCTTTCTATTATGAACTATTCTGTTTTCAGTAAAAAGTCGTCAATCGCCTTTTTGTAGGTAGCCTTATCGGCTGCTCCGCGGAAGAGCTGAGGCTCTCCATTCATAGGGATGAATACAAAAAGAGGGATGCTTGTTGCATTGAACAACGCTGCCAGTTCCTTTTCCTTATCCACATTGACTTTGTAGACAACGATTTTATCGGCATACTCTTTGGCCAGTTCCTTCATAATGGGAGCCACCATGCGGCAAGGTCCGCACCAGTCGGCATATAAGTCTATGATGGCAGGCTTGTTTCCCTTGTATTTCCAGTCCTGGGATTTCTCATAGTCGAACACATCCTTGATGAACATGGCTTTGTTCATGACGATAACTTCTCCGTTTGTTTGAGCATAGGCCAGCATGCAGGAAAACACGAGGGCAACCATTGCTATAATCTTCTTCATTTCTTCTTGTTAAGAGTTTTGTTCTATAACGGCTTTCAAATCCTTACCGCTGATGACACCCGAATGGCGCCATACGGCTTCACCTTTCTTAAATACGATAAATGTCGGTACTGCTTGTATGCGGTAGCGGGCAGCAAGCTCTTCGTGCTGGTCTACATCTATTTTGGCGATACGGGCAGCATCTCCTATTTCGTTTTTGAGTTCCTCCAGTACCGGATGCATGGCCTTGCACGGGCCACACCAGGTTGCAAAGAAATCAACTAAAACGGGCTTTTCTGATTGTATCAATTCTTCAAACTTTTCCATAATTTTTTCCTTTCTGTTTTTATTTATTTGTAATGATAACAAAATAGGAGGAGGATTTGTTCGCTAAATCATTATTTAATCGTCATCTCTTCAATGAGATGCGAAGCTCCCGCGTATTTGTCGATGATGAACAAGGTGTAGCGGATGTCTACACATGCTGCTCGTTGGGAGGACGGACGGAAGGCAATGTCGCCAGTCAGACCTTCGTAATTGCGGTCAAAGCCGGTACCTATCAGTTCTCCTTTGGCATTGAACACTGGGCTGCCGGAGTTTCCACCGGTATTGTCTGTGTTGACAATGAAGCAGATGGGCATTTCGCCGTTCGGCATGGCATAACGTCCGAAATCCTTTGCCTGATACAGCTGTTTCAGTTTGGCGGGGACTACAAACTCCCAATTGTCGGGATCTTCCTTCTCCATAGCTCCTTTCAGAGTGGTGTAGTAATCATATTTCACACCGTCTGCCGGAGCGTAGGGGAGCACTTGACCGTAGGTCAGGCGCAAGGTGGAGTTGGCATCCGGATAGATGGGCTGGCCGTTGGCAAGTTTCATGTCCATCATGCCCTTTACCCATACCTTGTGGGCGGCATTGTAGTTTTTATTGGCATCCATCATGGCAATGGAGGTCTGAAGCAGGCCGTCCGTGATGGAATATTTCAGCAAGACCATCCAGTCTGTATTAATCTTGTAGAGGCTGGGCTTGCGGATGAACTTGGCAAAGTTCTCTTTGTTGCCGAAGATGGAATGTTCAAAGCAGGCGTCGATGAAAGCGTCGCTGTTGCCCTTGAAACGCTTGTCTATGATTTGGAAAATACCGATGCGTTGTTCGACAGGGATATACTTCATGTAGATTTTCAGCATTTCCTTGCCAACAATACGTTCCACTTCGGGGAAGGGGACAGAGGCAAAGTAGCGGTCGGCTGCCTTCTGAAGGCTGTCTTTAGCTGCTGCAATCTGTTTCTTGTCCTTGTTCTTCAAGGCAGACACCAGTCTTGCGGTACTGGGGATACGCATGAAATCGAGTCCCGTCACCAGTGCTTCCTGAATGGCTTGCTGGTGGTAGAGGGCTGGACGGCGTTGCTTTACGATGGCGCGTATCTGGTCGAATGCCTGCTGATAGCTATTGTCGTTCAGCGAGCGTCCGCGTGCCAGGAGTGCCTCTTGCTGTGCACGTTTGGTGTCCAATACTTTCAGACGGACGAGACCTTCGTTCATACCAATGGCATTTTTCCAGTAGTTGGCAGAAGATGCATACTTGCTGGCATAGTGGATGCGTACGGCATCGTCTTGCAACATTTGTTTCATCAGAGCTTTCTGGCGGACATCGCGCACGTGGTGGCGCATGAAGTTGGTGGTTTGCATACGCTCTTCCACCTCGTCGGAAATCATGTAGCGCCAGTTGCGTCCGGGGAATCCCATGACGAAGGTAAAGTCGCCCTTGCGATAGCCGTCAAGGCTGATGGTGAGATGTTTCTTCACTTTTAGGGGAACGTTGTCTTTGCTGTAAGCGGCGGGTTTCCCGTCTTTGTCGGCATAGATGCGGAAGATGGAGAAATCTCCCGTGTGGCGGGGCCACATCCAGTTGTCGGTGTCTGCGCCGAACTTGCCGATGGAGGAGGGGGGAGCGCCTACCATGCGGATGTCGCTATAGGTGGTCTTTACGAACAGATAGTATCTGTTTCCACCGTAGAAGGCTTTCAGTTCCAGCTTGCGGCCGGGTGTCAGGGCGATGCCTTCGGACTTGGCGAAGCGGTCGGCTACTGTCTTCAGGTATTTGGGAGACAGATAATTGGTGCCGTTCGGGTCGTCGTCGGTTTTCAGTTGTTCGTTTACGTAGTCTGTCACGTCCAGTATCCGGTCGATGTAGGTGACGGTGAGTCCCTTGCAGGGAAGCTCCTCTTCGCGGGACATAGCCCAGAAACCGTCGGTCAGGTAGTCGTGTTCCACCGAGCTGTGTTGTTGTATGGCGCCATAGCCGCAGTGGTGGTTGGTCAGTACCAGGCCTTCGGCAGAGATGACTTCGCCGGTACAGCCACCGCCGAAATGCACCACGGCATCCTTCAGGGCAATGCCGTCGGGATTGTAGATTTGGTTGGTGGGGATGAGCAGTCCGAGTTCCGTCATGGCTACTTCGTTCTGCTTTTGCAGGTCGGTGAGCATCCACATACCTTCGTCGGCGTGTGCGGCAAGGACAGAAGATGTAATGAATAATGATAATAGGATTCTTTTCATGGTGATGTGCGTTAGAAGAGCATCTGAGAGGGGGGCTATTCAGTATACGACTGAATAGGGTTAAGTATACGACTGAATGGCATTCACTATACGACTGAATGCCATTCAGTATGGGAGGTAATCTCTCAGAGGCTTTAATTTATTCTATAATGTTCATTTCTTTTATCAGATGACTGCAATTGCCCAGTTTGTCGAGGATGAAGAGCACGTAGCGTATATCCAGTGCAATGCAACGCTGCAGGTCATTGTTGAAGTTGATGTCACCGCTCAGAGATTCCCAGTTGCCGTCGAAAGCAGTACCGATGAGCTGTCCTTCGCCATTGATGACGGGGCTGCCGGAGTTACCGCCGGTGATGTCGTTCGTCGTGAGGAAGCAAACCGGCATGGTGCCGTCTGCCATGGCGTAGCGTCCGAAGTCTTTCTTTTGAATCAGTTCTTTCAGCTTGGCGGGTACCACGAATTCACGGTCTTCGGGATTCTCTTTTTCAAGGATACCGTCGGTAGTGGTATAGTAGTCGTAGTGTACGGCATCGCGTGGGCTGTATGATTTTACATTACCATAGGTCAGACGCATGGTGAAGTTGGCATCCGGATAGGAGGGGACGGGCTGTTTCATTTCACCCAAGCCACGGATGTAGGCCTTGTGGAGCAGTTCCATTCCGCTTTCCAGTTCCATGTATTGCTTTCCGAGTTCCTGCAGCTTTTCGTTCTTGGAGCGCGAGTAAGCCGTAGCAGGGTCTTTCTCGATGGCTTTCACGGTGGGCTTTGCCAGGAATTTATCCAGGTTCTTGCGGTTGGAGAGGATGGAGTTGTCGTAAATGTTGTCTACGTATGTGTTGTAGTCGCCCTTGAACTCTCCGTTGATGGTTTGGTAGAAGGAGGGCAGCTCGTCGGCGTTCAGTGCCTTGGCAAGGGCGGGCAGGATGGCTTTGGCTACGGCGCGGTCCACTTCGTGGTCGTAGTCTTTATTGTGGATACCATCGTATGCATTTTCCAACTGCTTCTTCGAAGCTTGCAGCAATGAGTCGTTCTTCTCTTCGAGCGCTTTCTTTATGTTATCCATAATAAGGTAGGTACTGCCGAATTCGATAGCACCGCGCAATGCTTCGTTGGTATAGTAGAGCTGGCGCAGCGTGGGGGTGCTTTTCTCGATGATGGCATCAATTTTCTCTACCACACCCTCGTATTCGGGTTTTCCTTGGGCAAAGGCGGCATACTTTTTCTCGATTTCGGCTTTGGCGCCCAACACGTCATTGTCGATGATTGCCTTGTTCATACCGATGGAGTTCTTCCAGTAGTTACTGCTTCCGGCAAACTTGCTGGCATACTGGATGCGGGTCTTGTCACTGGCATCCATATACTTGCGCAGCACTTCGAGGCGTACGCCGCGCATATCAATCATTGCCTGATTCACGGCGTTCATGCGTTGCTTCACTTCGCTCTGGGTGAGGTAACGTTCTGTGCTGCCGGGGAAGCCCATAATCATGGCGTAGTCACCTTCGTTCAGACCTTTGATGGAGATGGGCAGGAACTTCGGGGTTTTCAGGGGTACGTTGCTTTCACTGTATTCAGCCGGCTCTCCGTTGGCATCGGCATAGATACGGAACATGGAGAAGTCGCCCGTGTGGCGCGGCCACATCCAGTTGTCGGTCTCACCGCCAAACTTACCTACCGAGGAGGGAGGAGCGGCAACCATACGCACGTCGCTGTATACCTTATAATAGAACATATAGAATTTGTTTCCTGCATAGAAGGGGAGTGCGCGCACTTCAATGCCCGGTTTACCCTTCAAATCGCTCTTCTCCAGTTCCTCTTTTGCCAGTTTGTTGAGGAACGGGGAAGTCAGTGCATCGATTTCCGTCACTTCGCCTGCCTTTATTTTAGCGTTGACAAGGTCGGTGATGTCTACAATGCGGTGCACGAAACGGAATTTCAATCCCGGGGTGGGCAGTTCTTCACTGCGGTTCATGGCCCAGAAACCATCTGTCAGATAATCGTGTTCCACGCTGCTGTGCTGCTGTATGGCACCGTATCCGCAATGGTGATTGGTCAGAATCAGTCCTTCCGGAGAGATGATTTCGCCGGTACAGCCACCGCCAAAGATACCTACAGCATCTTTCAGTGACACGCCGTTGGGATTATAAAGGTCGTCAGCCTCCAGCTTCAGTCCTTGCTTTTTCATCATGTCGATGGAGTTCTGCTGCTTCATCAGTTGCAACAACCACATTCCTTCGTCTGCACGCGCAGAGCAGACTGTCAGTGCGGCAATGGCCGCAAGCAAACCTTTCTTAAATGTAATCTTCATATAATCAATTATTAAGTAATGTCTTTGAATTTCATTGTCATCGCTTGTGGGCTTATGGCTTTATGGCATTGTTTCTTATTGCTTCCATAATGTTTGCAGGCGGACGCCGGTTCATCAGTTCGTTCTTCATAAAGTCCATGTATGGGGCTGCGTGACTGAAGAACTTATGATATCCTGCACAAAGGTAATTCAGTCCCGGCTCTCCGTCGGCTGTACGTGCAAAACGGTTCTTTGGACATTCGCCGTTGCAGGCAAACAGCCATTCGCACTCCCTGCATTGGGTGGGGAGAGATTGTTGCTTCATCAGTCCGAAGGCTTGTTGCCGTTCTCCGTACATCATCTCCACCAGTGTATTCTGATGGATGTTGCCCAGTTTATATTCGGGGAAAACAAAATGGTCGCACGCATATACGTCTCCGTTGAACTCCATGACGCCTGCATGGCCGCAAGTCTTTGCCATGGAACATACACCCGGTTGTTCGCCTATCCAGTTGGCAAGGGTAGAGTCGAATAACTGTATGTAGTAAGTACCCACGTCCTGCTTTACCCATTCGTCGAACAAGGCGCATAGGAAGTCTCCCCATTGTTCCGGCGTGACGGAAAAGTCTGCCAGCTGCGTGCTCTTTTCCTTGTCTGCCAGGGAGGCAAGATGGCGTCCGTCCCCATGAGGGGCAATGCGCTCCACGATGGGGGCAAACTGGATGTAATGGCATCCTATCTCCTTGAAGAAATTATAGAAGTCCAGCGGATAGTCGGCGTTGTAGTCATTGACCACTGCCATTCCGTTCCATTCCACACCGTGCTTTTTCAGCAGGTTGATGCCCTGCATCACCTTGACGAAAGAGGGCTTGCCCTGCTTGTTCTTCCGGTATTCGTCATGGAACTCCTGAGGCCCGTCTATGGAGACACCCACCAGCCAGTTGTTTTCTTTGAAAAACCGGCACCATTCATCGGTCAGCAACGTGCCGTTGGTCTGTATGCAGTTGTCTATGGTGCGTCCGTTGGCATATTTCTTTTGCAGCTCCATGGCACGTTTGTAGAAAGAGAGCGGACGCATCAGCGTCTCTCCGCCATGCCAGGTGAACAGAACCTGGGGCATGGTCTGCGAGTTGATGTACTCCTCGATGAACTTTTCCAGCAGTTCCTCGCTCATCACATGCTTGGGGTTGTCTCTATATAGTTTGGATTTCTCCAGATAATAGCAATAATCGCATGCCAGATTGCATACCGCACCTACCGGTTTCAGCATTACATAGAGCGGTTTGGCAAAAGGTGCATAGGTTGACATGTATATTTTCTCTATTTTTATGATTTATAATTGTGCAAAAATACGTAAACCGAATGAAAAATCCTTTCTTTCTATTCGGTTTATAAGGAATATTAATACCTTTGCTGGGTGTAATTCAAAAATCGTTTCTTGCATGATTAGAATGAGTGTGAACCGCATTTTACCCTTTTTGCTCCTGCTTGTGCTCTTTACTTCTTGCAACCGCAAGTATAAGATAGAGGGCAGTTCCTCGGTAACCAGCCTTGACGGAAAGATGTTGTTCCTCAAGACGCTTCGGGACGGGCAATGGGTGAACGTCGACTCGGCAGAGGTTATCCATGGGCATTTCAAGATGAAAGGCCGGGCCGATTCCGTGATGATGGTGACTCTTTATATGGACCACGAGGGCATTATGCCTTTGGTGCTGGAAGACGGCAAAATCGTGGTTTCCATCTCCAATACTCAGTTGATTGCCAAAGGGACTCCTTTGAATGACAAACTGTACGAGTTCATAGACAAGCGCAATTCCCTGGAAGTGAAGATAGAGGAGCTGGAACGGAAAGAGGCGCGTATGGTGCTGGACGGTGCCAATCTGGATGACGTGCATGGGCAGTTGGCAAAGGAAGGCGAAGCACTTGTGAAGGAGATGAACGACTACGTCCGGCAGTTCATTGTAGATAACTTTGAGAATGTGCTGGGCCCCAGTGTATTCATGATGATGTGCAGCACACTGCCCTATCCGGTGATGACTCCGCAGATTGAGGACATCATGAGAACTGCTCCCTTGTCTTTTAAAGAGAATACTTTGGTGAAGGATTTCCTTACAAAGGCGAAGGAGAACATGCAGCTGATTGAAGAGCAGAAACGCATGAAGCAAAATGCTTCTGTAGGAGGACAGAAATAAACAGGAATGAGTTGATAATGACAAACGGGAATGCCTGAATATCTTGATAGGATATTCAGGCATTCCCGTTTGTCATTATGTCTTTATCTGTCCTGGTCTTCGTTCTTCACCATCCCTTTATACTTTTCCGGCAATGCACTCTCCACCGCCGCATAAGCCTCGTTCATGCTTGCCTTGATGTTTTCTGCCCCTTTCCCTTTGGGAGGAATAGGTTCATGGATGGTCAGTATCATCCGGTGGCGGTGTATCCACTTTCCGGTGCGTGGAAGAATCTCGAACGAGCCGTCTATAGTGACGGGCACCACTTCCAGTTGCAGTTCATCTGCCAACTGGAAAGCACCTCTCTTGAAGTACCCCATGTGTCCCGTGAAGGTACGTGCCCCTTCGGGAAATACTACCAGTGACACGCCGTCTTTCAAAGATGATTCTGCCTGCCGCATGGTGGCAAGCACCTTCTTGGGGCTGGAACGGTCGACGAAGATATGTCCTGCGCTCTCGCATGCCTTGCCGACAAACGGGATTTTGCGCAGGCTCTTCTTCATCATCCATTTGAAGTTCCGTCCCAGGAATCCGTATATCAGGAATATGTCGAAGGCACCTTGGTGATTGGGCACAAACACGTAGGAAGTACGTTTATGTATTTTCTCCCTTCCATGTACCTCCACCGGAATAAGCAGTATATAGCAGATGAGCTGTGACCAGATTTTACCGGGATAGTAACCCCAGATATGCGCTCCTCCTATCAGCGAACCGATGATGGTGACCAATGCTGTAAGGATAGTCAGTACCAATAAAATGGGCAACGCAAAGCAAACCTGATAAATAATATAAAGTATCTTCATAGGTGTCGGATTTTTTATTGCTACAAAGATATACCTTTTTCTTATTTCGTCACTCTTTCTCTCTTACTAATTTTAGTACTGTAATTTCCGGCCATGCCCCGAACCGGAACGGCAGTCCTACATAGCCGATGCCAATATTTACGTACAAAGCCCTCTTGCCTTCGTAGTACATTCCTCTCCATTCCGGATAGATAAGTTCGGCAAGGGAGTGCCCGAACAAGATGCCTTGCATGGCGTGGGTGTGTCCTGCAAGCATCAGTGAAATATCCGATCGGGGCAGTACCTCGCGCCTCCAGTGGGTAGGGTTATGGCTGAGCAATATTTGGAACATTCCCTCCGTGCCCTGCATGGCTTGTGGCAAGTCTGCAAATTGGGAGAAAGGAGGCTCCCCGTCGTTTTCCACACCGATGAGGGCTATGCTGTCACCTTTGTGATGAAGGATGTCATGCTCATTGTTCAGCAGTTTCCATCCCATTGCTTTCTGCTGCCGGATTAAATAGTCCAGATTGGCGATTTCTGCTTTCGGGCTTTGCCAGTGATAGTATGAGCCATAGTCATGGTTGCCGAGGATGGAGTATACTCCGTCCGGTGCGTATAGTTGGGAGAGTATTTCTTGGAAACCATCCAGTTCATGGCTCTGCTGGTTCACGAGGTCACCGGTGAAGACAATCAGGTCCGGCTTCTGTCCGTTGACTAAATCGACCAGCTGTTTGATGGGGTCCGGATTGCCTTGCCAACTGCCGATGTGTATGTCCGATATTTGCACGATGCGGTAGCCGTCGAAACCTTCCGGAATATTTGCAGAACGGTATTCCACTTCTTTTGTATCGAAACGGGTGATGCCTGCCAGGGTACCGTAAAGGATATTGAAGAAGCTGACGACAGCCAAAACCAGTCCTATAGCGGTGAACGGGCTGCGGGGACAACGACGGATGATGAAGTGTGCCAGTACTCCCACCAGCGAGCAAAGCATGAATATGGTTTTTGGAAAGACAAATAGCATGATGGTAATTGCCAGTCTGCCTATGGCCTGCGTATGGTTTGACATCGCATTGTCGCCCGTGAGGAACATGAAGTAAACATAGCCTGCCGCTAATAGCAAGGTGGGAAGCCAATAAAGGCAGTGAAGGACTGCCTTTCTGGTTTTTCTTACTACATAAACCAAGTAAATGTAAAGGTCGGGGATGAGAAGGAAAAGGATGAAAACAAGAGTTACTCGGTGCATATATCTTTCAATTCTTCAATGTTCTTTTTAATATTGTCCAGATGTTTGTAAATCACTTTTTTGTAGAGAATATAGATAATCAACGCATCAAATACTACAAAGAGGGTAATCAGTATGGCTTGCACGCCAACGGACATCAGATGATATTCCATCACCCAATAATTGAGGATATTGAAAAGGATAATCCAGATGGAGATGCCCATCACCTCATATTTGGTCCATTGGCGGAAGGTGGTCATACGGCGACTGACTTCGGCAACCCCCATTTCATCAATATGCGTGTCCTTGTTCCAGCGGTATGTTTTCCAGTCCCACCACATGCCTGCGAGAATGCTGATGGCAATGAATCCTAAAAAGGGAACAATCTTTTCTTGTAGTTGTTCGTTGAAACCGAAGGTGGGCAGTAGCAGCCATATAAGAAGAAGGGTAGCCAGACATATCGTTCCTATTCCGATAGAGAAGCGTTGTATGACTACGAGGCGTCCCAGACTTTTGCGGGTATTGGCCTTGTAGCCGGCAATCAGTTCTGTAATCTGCTGTTCATCAGCAATCGGTTCTTTCTGCAACTGTTCATTCAGTGCGTTCCATGATTTCTTCAGTTCATCCAGTTCCATATATCTATTCCTCCTTATTCATTCTTTTCAATTTGTCTTTGATGCGGCTGAGCTTGGTGGCAACGTTTGTCAAAGTCAGCCCGGTGATTTCGGCAATTTCTTCGTAGCTTTTCTCTTCCAGATAGAGCAGGATGATGGATTTTTCCAATTGTCCCAGCCGGTTTATCATCCGGTAGAGTTGCCGTAGCATGGCTTGTGTCTCGTCGGTTTCTTCAGTCCGGTCGGCTTCTTGGTTGAGGGTAACGATTTCGGGGATGTTCTTTTCTTTGCGGATAAAGCTGATGCACGTGTTCAGTGCGATGCGGTAAATCCATGTTGAAATCTTGCACTCCCGCCGGAACTTGGGAAATGCTTTCCATAAGTTGAGTACCACTTCCTGATACAAGTCGTTGAGGGTAGCGTTGGGCGTGGTGTACAGATAGCACACCTTATATATCACGCGCTCATACTCTCGTACCACGGATACAAACTCTTGTTCTGCATTTTCCATCTTTTTGCTTCTTTCGAGTTGCTTTGCACTGTTAGTCGCGGAAAGGGGCGATAAATCACAGTTCAAAAGGATTATTTTTTATGGCACATAGGTGACACAGATTAAACAGATGACCACAGATGAGAAATTCATGATGAACAAAATTATCAGTGAAAATCTGTTTAATCTGTGTCGTCTGTGTAACTCCTTTTTCAATGTACCGAATTATCAGCATTATGATACGCTTTCTAAATTTCCTGCCAGAAACTTCCGCATATCCCTATTGGCATTCCCCGGCGGCGGGCGTAGTCGTCCAGCTGGTCTTCTCCAATCTTGCCCACTGAAAAGTATCGGGATGCGGGATGTGCCAGCATCATGCCGCAGACGGAGGAGTGAGGATGCATGGCTCCATGTTCAGTCAGCGTGATGCCTATCTGTTTCATGCCGAGCAGTTCGTCCAGCAGGAAATTCACGGATTGGTCGGGTAGGGAGGGGTATCCCACAGCGGGGCGGATGCCTTGGTATTTCTCGACCAGCAGATCCGGAATGGACAAGGATTCGTCGGGGGCATAGCCCCAAGCCTCCTTGCGGACATATTCGTGCATCTTTTCTGTGGCGGCTTCGGCGAGGCGGTCGTTCAAGGTTTGTACAAGGAGATGTTTGTAAGGGTCGTTCTTGTAAGTCTCTTCGGCCTCTTCACTGATGGTAGAGGCGAAAAGCCCTACGATGTCGGGCGTGCCTGAAGAGAGGGGACGTACAAAATCACTCAGACAGAGAAATGGACCGCCATCGGGTTGTGGTGTCTGCTGTCGGAGCAGAGGGAAGGTTGTTCCTTCTATCAAGAGGTTATCTCCGTCTGCATTTGCCTGGCAAAGCCTGAAGATGCAATGGATGGAGATTGTTTCGTCCAGTCGGTCGAGCATTCTATTGGCTTCCTTGAAGAGCTGCATGGCTTCGGAAGCTTTGGTACGTTCCTCCTCGGGAAAGGTCGTCAGCCAAAGTGCACGGCAGGAATCGCAGCCATGGATGTTGGCAATAGCCGCAAAGCGAGGCTGGAAGCCCCAGGCATGGAAGAAATAAATCCAGTTGATGTAAGGGGTTACTTCATGAATCCGATACGAAAGCAATTCATGCCCCGGTGCCAGTATTGTCCTTTTCATCCCATTTAATCCTTAATCCCTAATCCTTAATTCCTAGCCTTCACTCCCCAAATCTCAGTTCCTCGCCACGATAAGCATCGTCCACCATGCCGTCGCTATAAACGGGATGTCCGTTGGCAAAAGTCCTTTCCACTTTCCAGTTGAAGGTATGTCCTTCCAATGGGCTCCAGCCGCATTTGCTCAAAACTTTGTCGGCTGTCACTTCCCACGGGGTATCGGGGCGTACCAGCACAAGGTCTGCCCGGTAACCTTCACGGATATAGCCGCGCTCGTTGATGCGGTAAATTTGTGCGGGAGCATGGCACATTTTTTCAACGATGGTCTCGAGTGTGAATATTCCCTCATCTACCAGTTGCAGCATGCTGACAAGCGAAAACTGTATCATCGGCATGCCGGACATGGCCTTCAAGGCACCTCCTTCTTTTTCGGAGAGCAGATGGGGCGCATGGTCGGTGGCTATAACGTCTATCAGGCCGGAGTTGACGGCTGCACGCAGGGCATCGCGGTCGGCTTGCTTCTTAATGGCAGGATTGCACTTGATACGTGTGCCCAACGTGCGATAGTCACTGAGCGTGAAGAGGAGATGGGCAACGCATGCTTCGGCGGTGATATGCTTCTCGGAAAGTGAATAGTCATTGAACAGTTGCAGTTCCTTGGCTGTGGACACATGCAGAATATGCAGCCGTGCACCGGCAATCCTTGCCAGCCGTACTGCCAGCTCAGAAGATGCACAGCATGCTGCCGAGGAGCGGATGTAGGGATGCTTGCCTATGGGAATATCATTCTCTCCGGCAAACATTTCCTTATACTTGGCAATATTGTTCTTGATGGTTTCCTGGTCTTCGCAGTGGGCGGCAATCAGCATGTCTGTACCGTTGAAGATGTTCAGCAGGCTGTTCATCTTGTCTACCAGCATGTTTCCGGTACTGGAACCCATGAATAGCTTGATGCCGCAGACGCGGTGCTTGTCCAGCTTGCCGAATTCGCTGTAATTGTCGTTTGTAGCACCGAAGTAGCAGGAATGGTTTACGATACACTTCTCGTTCAGTAAATCAAGTTTGGCGTTCAAGGCATCCAGCGTAGTGGTCACCGGATTTGTATTGGGCATATCCATGATGGAGGTTACACCACCTGCGGCAGCCGCACGGCTTTCGGTGAGGATGTCCGCTTTGTGGGTCAGCCCGGGATCGCGAAAATGTACATGGTCGTCGATGATGCCAGGCAACAGATAGCATCCGGTGGCATCTATGGTCTCGTCACAAGGGGCGGAGAGAGGTTTCCAGTTGGTCAGTACCTCTGCAATGCGCCCGTCTTCTATCACTACGGAACCTTTCACGGATTGTCCTTCGTTGACAATCGTAGCGTTATGTATCAATGTTCTTTTCATATCTTCCTAATATTTATAGTAAACCCCTATCACTCTATCACCCATTACTTCATCTCCTTATCTACGGTAGGATATTTATGGAACCAACTGTTCCATTTCAACCGAATCACTCCGAATACGGCTTCACCAAAAATACTACTGTTCATTTTGGAGGTGCCCAGTTCGCGATTGATGAAGATGACAGGCACTTCCTTTACCTTGAAGCCACATTTGTAGGCGGTGAATTTCATTTCTATCTGGAAGGCGTATCCTTTGAAGCGGATGCCGTCCAGATTGATAGTCTCCAATACCCGGCGGCGGTAACATACAAATCCGGCTGTAGTATCGTGGATGGGCAGCCCGGTGATGAAGCGTACATACTTGGAGGCAAAATAAGACATCAGTACACGTCCCATGGGCCAGTTCACTACGTTCACACCACTCACATAACGTGAACCGATGGCTACATCGGCACCCTCTTCGGAGCAGGCGCGGTAGAGTCGCGGCAAGTCTTGGGGATTGTGGCTGAAGTCGGCATCCATTTCGAATACATACTCATAACCTCGTTGCAATGCCCACTTAAAGCCGGCTATGTAGGCTGTACCCAGTCCTAACTTTCCTTTGCGCTCCACCATGAAGAGGCGTTCGGGAAACTCCTGCTGCAAGGTCTTTACAATGGCAGCTGTTCCGTCGGGCGAACCGTCTTCAATGACAAGGATGTGAAAACCATGTTTCAGAGCAAAAACGGCACGGATGATATTTTCTATATTCTCCCGTTCATTGTAGGTGGGGATGATGACAATGCTGTCTGATGTTTGCATACTTATAGGTAATGGGGGTTATAACTGGGAACAAATGTAATACATTTCTTTTTTATCTGGCAGCATTTTCACACAAATCTTGATTTTGCAAAGTTCTGGCGCCACGACTCTTTCATTTATGTAGCTCCTTCTAACTCCTGACTATAAGGAATGCAGGTTAAATCAAAGAACCATATGCTTGACTTTGAACTTTAGCCTCAATCTTTAGCTATTCCCGTTTCAATCATTAACAGAAAACATTCAAACTATTAAAGAAAAACTTTCGAAGTATAAAGGATAAAGTGGGTAGATATAGGGAGAAAAAGTGCTCTTCAGTCTTGGTCTGTCTATCCCCAAGCCTTGGGATAGACAGACCAAACCCTGGGATACATGTCCGCGGGCTGGGGATAAACTTTGTGTAACATAACTCCTGAATAGGGATTGTGCAGGCTGTGTTATTCATAATTGGAGGAAAAGAAGTTTCATTGCCTTCCCCGATAAATAGGGCGATACAGAAAAAAGGTGAAGGATGTGCAGGCTGACAGCAGAAAGATTATTTCAGAGAACATAGTTGCCGACAGGTCAAAGCTAAAGATTATTTGTGTATTTTTGCACCGAATTTATTTCGGTAGGATACCTTATGAGAGGTAATATCGGGGGAAAAAGCGCAAAGCAATGAATATAACTGAACTGCAACAATCTTATGCTTCCCATCCCAATGTAGAGGGGGTGTGCAGGCTTCTGAAAGATAACTCTGTCCGTCACCTATATTGCGGAGGTTTATATGCCTCTGCCGCTTCTTTGTTTTCGTCTGTATTGGTTCAGCGGGCTACTTGTCCGCTCGTTTTCATTCTGGGCGATATGGAGGAAGCCGGTTATTTCTATCATGATTTGACGCAGATATTGGGGACAGAGCAGGTATTGTTTTTTCCTTCTTCGTTCCGCCGCGCCATCAAGTACGGGCAGAAGGATGCGGCAAACGAAATACTCCGTACAGAAGTGCTGAGTCGCCTGCAAAAAGGAGAAGAGGGGCTTTGCGTGGTGACCTATCCGGATGCGCTGGCCGAAAAGGTGGTCTCTCGTAAGGAACTGGGAGAGAATACACTGAAACTGCATGCAGGCGAGAGGGTGGATATGAACTTCGTGACGGACGTGTTGCGCAGTTACGGTTTCGAATATGTGGACTACGTCTACGAGCCGGGGCAGTATGCCGTTCGTGGCAGTATTATCGACGTCTTTTCCTTCTCTTCCGAATATCCCTTCCGTATAGACTTTTTCGGCGATGAGGTGGAAAGCGTCCGTACCTTCGAGGTGGAAACACAGCTCTCGAAAGAGAAGAAAGAAAGCATCGTGATAGTTCCCGACTTGAGCCATAGCCTGGAAAAAAAGGGAAGCGGCGGCATGGTGTCGTTCCTCGATTTCCTTCCGTCGGACAGCTTGCTTGCCATGCGCGATTTTCTCTGGCTACGCGAACGCATCCAGACCGTGCACGACGAATCGCTCACCCCACAGGCCATCGCCGCCCGTGAGTCGGAGGAGAATGGAGCCATCACGCTGGAAGGCAAGCTGATTGATGGTGGCGAGTTCACCCTGCGCGCCCTCGATTTCCGCCGGATGGAGTTCGGCAACAAGCCCACCGGAACGCCGGATGCTACCGTCTCGTTCCATACTACGGTACAGCCTATCTTCCATAAAAACTTCGACATGGTGGCAGAGAGTTTCCGCGAATACCTCTCCCGTCACTACACCATCTACATATGCAGCGACAGCCTGAAACAGACCGACCGCATCCGTGCCATCTTTGAGGACCGTGGAGACAACATATCCTTTACCGCCGTGGAACGGACGCTGCACGAAGGCTTTGCCGACGACACTTTGCGTATCTGCGTCTTTACCGACCATCAGCTGTTCGACCGCTTTCACAAGTATAACTTGAAGAGCGACAAGGCACGCAGCGGCAAGGTGGCCTTGAGCCTGAAGGAGCTGAACCAATTCACCCCCGGCGACTATGTGGTGCATACCGACCACGGTGTGGGGCGTTTTGCCGGACTGGTACGTATCCCCAACGGTGATACCACGCAGGAGGTGATGAAGATTGTCTATCAGAACGAAGATGTGGTGTTTGTCTCCATCCACTCTCTGCACAAGGTTTCCAAGTACAAGGGAAAGGAGGGTGAAGCGCCCCGCCTCAACAAGCTCGGCACCGGAGCCTGGGAGAAGCTGAAAGACCGCACCAAGACGAAGATAAAGGATATTGCCCGCGACCTGATAAAACTCTACTCGCAACGCCGCGAGGAGAAGGGGTTTCAATACAGTCCCGACAGCTTCCTGCAACGGGAGTTGGAAGCCTCCTTCATCTATGAGGATACCCCCGACCAAAGCAAGGCTACTTCCGACGTGAAGGCCGACATGGAGAGTGCCCGTCCGATGGACCGCCTGGTGTGCGGTGACGTGGGCTTCGGCAAGACGGAGGTGGCTGTTCGTGCCGCTTTCAAGGCTGTGGCGGACAATAAGCAGGTGGCTGTACTGGTGCCCACTACCGTACTTGCCTATCAGCATTTCCAGACCTTCAAGGAGCGCTTGAAAGGCTTGCCTTGCCGGGTGGAGTATCTGAGTCGTGCCCGCACCGCTGCTCAGGCAAAGGCTGTAGTGAAAGGGCTTGCCGAAGGGGAAGTGAATATTCTTATCGGTACCCACCGTATCCTGGGAAAAGACGTTAAGTTCAAAGACCTTGGTTTGTTGATTATTGATGAGGAGCAGAAGTTCGGCGTCTCCGTCAAGGAGAAACTCCGCCAATTGAAGGTGAATGTGGATACGCTGACCATGACGGCTACACCCATTCCCCGTACCTTGCAGTTTTCGCTGATGGGTGCGCGCGACTTGAGCGTCATCCAGACACCGCCGCCTAACCGCTATCCCATCCAGACGGAAGTGCACACCTTCAACGAGGAAATCATTGCCGACGCCGTCAATTTTGAGATGAGCCGTAACGGGCAGGTATTCTTCGTGAATAACCGTATTTCCAATCTGTTTGAGTTGAAGGCCATGATAGAGCGGCACATTCCCGACTGCCGTGTCTGTATCGGACACGGACAGATGGAGCCTGCCGAACTGGAGAAGATAATCTTTGATTTCGTCAATTACGATTACGATGTGCTGCTTGCCACTACCATCATCGAAAGTGGCATCGACATACCCAATGCCAATACCATTATCATCAACCAGGCGCAGAACTTCGGCCTCAGTGACTTGCACCAGATGCGCGGACGTGTGGGGCGGAGCAATAAAAAAGCTTTCTGTTACCTGCTGGCACCGCCTTTGTCCTCCCTTACTCCCGAAGCAAAACGACGCCTGCAAGCCATCGAGAACTTCTCCGACCTGGGCAGTGGCATCCACATTGCCATGCAGGACCTTGACATCCGTGGCGCAGGCAATATGCTCGGTGCTGAACAGAGTGGTTTCATTGCTGACTTGGGCTACGAGACGTATCAAAAGATTCTCTCGAAGCTGTGCACGAACTGAAGACCGACGAGTTTGCCGACCTTTATGCCGAAGAACTGAAAGCAGACGGAGGCGTCATCAGTGGAGAACAGTTTGTCGACGAATGCCAGGTGGAAAGCGACCTCGAACTTCTGTTGCCTGCCGATTACGTGACTGGCAGCAGCGAGCGTATGTTGCTCTATCGCGAGTTGGACGGATTGACACTCGACAAGGATGTGGATGCTTTCCGTTCCCGCCTCGAAGACCGCTTCGGCCCGATTCCTCCCGAAACGGAAGAACTGCTGCGCATCGTTCCCTTGCGACGCCTGGCTGCCCGCCTCGGCGTGGAGAAAGTCTTTCTGAAAGGTGGGCGCATGTCCCTGTTCTTCGTCTCCAATCCGGACAGCCCGTACTATCAGAGCCAGGCTTTCGGTAAGGTCATTGCCTACATGATGAAGTACACCCGGCGTTGTGACCTGCGCGAACAGAACAACAAACGGAGTATGTTGGTGAAGGATGTCAAGACGGTAGAAGAAGCTGTCTGTGTGTTGCAGGAGGTAGTGGCAATGCAGGTGGAAGAGTAAACTGTTGCCACTCCTGCCACTAACGTCCGAACTGCAAGGCGAATCCCAAATTGAAGAAAGTGATGTTGTTTTTGAACCAGCTATGGTCTACTCCGTCATCATACCCGTCTGTGTTATAAAGTCGTGCATCGGGGTTGGCAAACCAGTCTGCTGTCAGGAAATCACAGCGAATCATGCCCGAGAGTTTACGGCTGATGCGGAACTCATAGCCTGCTGCGAAAGTTATTCCACAATATCCTTTATGGAAAAGGTGTCCGTTCCGTTCACCGCGTTTATATGTCCGTTCCTGATAGTTCATATACCCGATGCCGAACGAGAGGAACAGTCCTTGATTCCCGTTGCTCCACAAGGGCCGGTATGTGATGTTGGGGCGTATGCAGTGCAGATGTGCCTTATCCGGCAGGCGTGCCATGCGTAGATAGTCATATTGAAGTCCTGCGGCAAATAGGGGCGTGATGTAGTAGCGGCCTTCTGTCATCAGGTCATATCCCACCCGGTTGCCATTCTTGCTGAAGAAGTCGTTACGGTTTCCCTCTACATGAGGTAAGGATACACCGCCACCGAAGATGATACTGTAATTTTGCGGCAGGCATTCGCTTTGTGCCAGCAGACCTGTCGCTCCAATGGGGAGTAGGGATAGGCAGAGGAGGAGGAATCGTTTCATGCAGTTGCTGTGAGTTTCTTGGAAATATCGTATTTTTATCGTTTCCCGTATAGCTTGTCTATCAAATCCGTCCGTCCTATCCGGCGCAGTTCGTTTATGATGTTCCTGCGCTCTTCGGGTTTGTACCAGAAGAAGAATTGGCGTTGAGCCAGTTTCTCGCGCTGCGTTTTGGCACTGAATACCGGTTCCAGCGTATAAGGATGGAAGCCCGTGTACCATGCTTCGGTGGCAACGGTCATGGGAGTAGGGGTAAAGTCTTGCACTTGTTCCAGATGGAAGTCCAGTCGCTTGGTGATGACGGCAAGTTCTGCCATATCTTCCTCCTTGCATCCGGGATGGCTGCTGATGAAATAAGGAATAAGCTGCTGGCGTAGTCCTTCTTCATGGTTAATCCTGTCGAATATCTTCTTGAACTCACCGAACTGGCTGAACGGAGGCTTGCGCATGATGTTGAGCACGCGGTCTGACGTATGCTCCGGTGCTACCTTCAGGCGACCGCTGACATGGCGGGCAATGAGCTCGCGGGTATATTCCTGCGTACTTTTGTTAGTGTTCGGGTCCTTGCTCTGGTGCAGCAGCAGGTCATAGCGTACACCGCTGCCAATGAAGGACTTCTTGATGCCGGGCAGGGCATCTACGGCATGATAGATGTCGAGCAGCGGACGGTGGTCCGTATTCAGGTTGGGGCATACCTTGGGGTAGATGCACGACGGGCGTTTGCATTTCCTGCAGACGGCCTCATCCCGTCCCTTCATGCGGTACATATTGGCCGACGGGCCTCCCAAATCGCTCAAATAACCCTTGAAGTCTGGCAGCTCCGTGATGGCTTTCACCTCTTTCAGAATGCTCTCCTTGCTGCGGCTTACGATGAATTTGCCCTGGTGTGCGGAGATGGTGCAGAAGGCACATCCTCCGAAACATCCGCGATGCAGGTTGACGGAGAACTTTATCATGTCGTATGCCGGAATACGTTTTCCCTTGTATTTGGGATGGGGCAGGCGCGTGTATGGCAAGTCGAAAGAACGGTCGAGTTCAGCTTCCGTCAAAGGGGGATAGGGAGGATTGACTACTACCGTCAGCTTGCCGCTCTTTTGCAAGATGCGGGATGCTGTATATTTGTTGCTTTCCTCCTCGATATGACGGAAGTTGGCAGCTTCTTTCTTTTTATCTTTCAGACATTCTTCATGGGAAAAGAGGGTGATATCCCCTTCTTGTACCACTACTTCCTTGTCAAGGTAAACCATTTGGGGAATATCGGCGATGAGCTTTTTGAAGCTTGGGGCGTCCATCTGTGTCTGTTGGCGTTTCAGCCTTTCCGCAAGTTCCACCACCGGTTTCTCTCCCATACCGTAGATGAGTGAGTCGGCTCCGCTGTCGAGGAGGATGCTGGGGCGTACACGGTCCTGCCAATAGTCATAGTGCGTCAGGCGGCGCATGCTTGCCTCGATGCCGCCCAGTACGACGGGGACATCGGGGAATAGCTTCTTTAATATCTGGGTATATACAATGGAAGGGTACTCCGGACGCATATCCGGACGTGCATCCGGGGTATAGGCGTCATCACTGCGCAAGCGTTTGTTGGCAGTATATTTGTTGACCATCGAATCCATACAGCCGGGACTGATGCCGAAGAACAGACGGGGACGTCCCAGTTTTTTGAAGTCGCGCAAGTCGTCGCGCCAGTTGGGTTGGGGGATGATGGCTACGCGCAATCCTTCTGCTTCGAGGATGCGGCCTATGACGGCGGCTCCAAAAGAAGGGTGATCCACGTAGGCGTCACCGCTGAAAAGTATTACATCCAATTCGTCCCAACCACGCAGTTCCACTTCTTTCTTGGTAGTAGGAAGCCAGTCTGTAAGGCGATATTCTTTCATTTGCACATTAAAAACTGTAATGTCATCCGTTCTCCGTCGTAAATCTCACGGAAGCCTATCTGCTGCTCGGAAAGATACTCTTTCATGTCATTGAAGGCAGCAGCGTCGTCCATGATGATTTCCAGCTTCTCGCCTTTTCCGGCCTCGCACATGGCCTTGATGGCAGGGATTAAAGGGCTGTAATGCTGTTGTCCGCAGGTGTCGATGGTTTTCATTTATTCTTCTTCTATGGTGTCTTGTTGGGAAAGCCATTGCAGATAGAGCTTGATGAGCTGTTGTAGTCCGAAGGCCTTCATGTTGTTGTGATAGATAACGTCGATACAGAGGTCGAGCAGGTCTTTGCTGTCTTCCTCTTGCGCGGCGATGAGGGAGCGGATGTTCAGTTTCAACTTGTCGAGCACGGTTTCGTCCACAATACCGTTGCTGTCGATGAGATGGCGGAAGAGGCCGTATTTCTCGATGGTGACAAGATTCTCTTCAGAAACTTCTAAACTACGGGTTCCGCTGGGGTTGGCTTGTATAGTGTACATGATGTTTAATGTTTAGTGGTTAATGTTTAATGATTAATGGAAGCAAAGATAGTTTTTTCACTACAGATTACACAGATTTTCACAGATTATTTATAGGGATTGCTATTTTGTCTGTGTTAATCTGTGTAATCTGTGGTGAGAAAGCGGAGTATGGATGCCATAATTACATTTCTGGATGTTTCTTCCCGGATGCTTTCAAAAGGGAATCCCATGACAAAAGTGCGATAATCACTGCCTTGATAGGCTACGGCGGCGGGTGTGTTGCTGATGGCATAGGTCATGACTGGAAAAGCGGGAGACATGGGCAGGATGCAATCAGGGGAAGTGACCGGATAGCTTTGCTCATTCGGCAGGCGGGGAAGGGTGAAGGTATGCCCCAGTCCCCGGACAGCGATTTTGTCCCCGTCTGTTTTCAGAGAGTTGCCATGCCGGTACTTCAAGATATTCTGAATAAATTCTTTATTGCCCTGCGAGCTGTCCATATCGCTGCCTACATAGGCACCGCTGACCAGGAGATGACCTCCCGACTGGCAATAGGAAGTCAGTATGCGCTGCATGGGCGAGGAGAATGTTTTGTAGTAGGTATTGCGTGCCGGATTGCTGGAATTGTCTTCTTTCTCAAGTCCGAGGATATAGTCCACTATCGGATAATCCTCTAATGAGAGGATGCCCTTTTCCACAGCCTCGTCGCTGCATGAGACGAAGCTGTAATTTCCGGCTGCCTGGATGGCTTTGCCATGTACGAAGGGGTAATCGAAAGTGTTTCCGATGATTTTCATGCCTTCGTATTCGTCACTGCTCTCTCCCAGACGTCGTCCTGCTTCCTTCCGGCTAAAATTCTGCTGGGCGCCGCAGAGGGAGATGTCATAGAGATAGGGTACGCCGGGATCTTGTGACAAGTCGAAGCCTGCCGCATCGGGGGTGTCTATAACGGCAGGCCCGCTGATGCGGTCGAATCCGTTGACGATAAGTATCTGTCCTTTTTCACGCTTTGCCTTGTAGGCGGCAAGAATTTCCGAAGGGAAGCTTTCGCCACCCCGGTTTACGGCGGTTACTTTAAAGGAATAGACGATGCCCGGTTCTATTTTTACGGTGTGGGATGAGGAGCTGACGCGTACGCCATTGTCAAATCCTCCACGACCGATACGTGTATATACAATGTATTCACGTGGTTTGGCAGTCGGCTCCAACGGGTCTTCCTCTCCTTGCCAGGAAAGCTCTAAAGTATTCTTCTTTTGACCGAAGCGGATGGCAAAGTGGCTGACGGGAAGGGGTTGGACAACGTAGTCTCTGCCGTGCTGGCTGCATATGTATTGCAGAATGGCTTTATAGAGCGCACGCCCGACGGTGAACTTGAAGTTAGGGTCATGTCCCAAGCGCATATCTGCGAAGTTCTGGTGCGACAACAGTTCTACGATGGTGGAAGGGACGGCGGGCAGGCGTGTTTCACTGTAGTTGCGGTTCCATAGGCTGCGGCGTGTCCAGTCTACGTTGAAGGTAGAGCGGATATCACGCTGCAACTGCGTTAGCAGAATGTCCGAAAGGTCACGGGAGGCATGGCGGTCTGTACCGGCATGCAGTCGGCCGTTGTTGAAGTTGGTGGTATAAATGCCGAGAGTGCCTATAATCTCATCTTCCTTACTGAAACCGGCATCGCTATGCAGGGCCATACTCATTTCAAAGGGGATGCCCAAACCTTCTTCCGTCGGGTTGAATAGTGATTTTCCTGCAAGGTAATTCACTGTACGGGAACGTACGTTGATGTCGTCGTTCATATCATTCTTTCCCTCATAGCCTCCATAGACGGGATAGGGCATGCCTGCCCATTGGGCAAAGTAGCGTGCGCCTTCCAGGTATCTGGGCAAGCCGCTGGTTTGTCCTCCGCGGGCAATGTTGCCCATGCCTCCTCCAAAGCGGACGGCATCGGCACAGACCACGCCTTTCTCTTTGCTTTCGTTGCTCAATACCACCATGCCATAGTCATTCCGGCCTTTGTCGAAAGTGAATGTGCCGAGGTACACCCATGTGCCGCCTCCTATTTGCTGGTTCACCTTGAACTCCGTGACGCCTCCATTGTGAAATACAAGATATTTGGCATCGCTTACGCTGCCCGGCAGTGTTTGGTAAGATACGTATACAGCATATTCTCCCGTTTCCGGAATATCGGGGTACCCATTCGGCAAAGCCTTGTCTTTCTTCTTTTCAGTTTTGGCAAAGCGTGCCGTGCCGGAGAGGAAAGGGTTTTCATTGTCCTGATAGATTCGTTTCCGTTGGGCAAATCCGGGTCGGAAGGTCTGTTCCCAACGTGCTTTCCGGCTTTTCACGTCCAGATAAAGGGAACCTTGTCCTCCATGTCCGCTCAGGCTACCGTCATTGTCTACGATGACTTCCTGCTTCTGCGTGTCCCTTTCGCGGGGAGTGAATACATTGGCTCCTGCATTCTCTAGCATGGGCAGGAGGTAGGGCAGGATGAAGGATTGGGTGAACTGGTCTTCTGTAGTGCAGAACAGCCTCGGGCGTTGCCATCCCCATTTGTCCTTGTCATTGATATAATATTTCCCGTGGCTTTGCCAAAGGGCGATGTGGCGTCCTTCCAGTCCGCGGGTGATGTCGTAGGGGCGCGAGGTACGGGTTACCCAGGGGGTACCTTTGTATTCCAGGTGGCTGAACAGACGTGCCTTGTCTTTCTTCCCTTTCCGGTAGAGGTTGGGGATAAGCTCTTCGATGCTCTTCCCGTCAGCAAAGACGGTGAGGTCGAAATAGTTCACCGGTCCTGGCAGGATTTGTCCCAGATGGCGGTAAATGGCATCAACGGTTTCAGGCCGTAGAGGCTGGTAGGCAAAGCGCTCGTTTGTATAGACAAGCAATTTCTTCTTCCGGAAGTCAATGCGGAAACTATCCAGCTTGCAGGTACCGATGTTGGCCGTATGGGTGGTGTATTCCCTAAAGAATGTCTGGAGGCGTTCTTCCACATTCTGCTCTAGTTCTTGTGCCGGAAGGAGGAATCCACACAAGAGCCATATGCCGGTTAGGATAAGTTTTTTCATACTGATGAAATATTGAAGTTGCCAATATCTGCTTTTACCAGACGGTGGTGCGTGCAAAAGTACATAAAAGAAAGCTTCACTGATGAGCGGGTTACTTTCTTTTTATTATTTTGCAGACATATAAGTAAGTCTTAAGAATTAAAAAGCATTAATCGGCAATCTTTTTCAGTTCTGTCAGTTCCGTAACTTTGTCCGGATAGAGGATGGCGTTGTGCGCAGCCATTTGAGCTGCTTTCTTATGGATTGGGTCTATTCCTTCGGGAGAATATGGGTTTTCTGTTACATTCCGATGGGTCAATGCCTCAAACCATGTGCAGGCAGCTGTATATCTGCCTATGGTTAAGTCAAGGTGGTATCCGTCCCTATTCATATGGTCGCCGATAAAGGAGGTACGTGCATTTTGTATGGCGGTTCCCGAAGGGATAATTTTCTTGATACCCACCAGGTTGGCGGCTTTCTTTACTGCATCCACAATGCTGGTGTACATTTTCATTTGGTTCTGGTCATAGTTTTTGAATCCGGTGTGGTTGGCATTGGTAGCATAAGCCCATGTCTGGTGCATCATTAATACGGTTTCCTTTCCAATTCGTTCCCTAATATAGTTAACCAATTCAGGTAGGGAAGCTTTGTAGCTGTCATAGATACCAGACAAAGGGCTGGCCTGCTGAACACTGATATAGTCCCATTTCTCATCGGCCAGTGCTTTCTCAATAGTCATTGACCGGGTTTCTGTTTTTTCCCCGTCTTTCTCTACTTTGCGATAGGCATAGGCCGGAGCGTTGTTGCGTATGTTTTGCACGTGCCGTTCCAGTGAACATCCTCCGATAAACATATTGCCGATAATCATGGTGATACCTTCAGCTTCTCCCAGTTCGTGCAAATATTGCTCTACTGCATCTTGTGAAAAGCTGTTGCCTATTGCCAATACTTTGATGGTGTCGTTATTGGCATGGCATCCATTTGCAAACAATGTAAATGGTGTGAGTAGGAATAAAATGACAAGGATGTTGATAGCATACTTTTTCATAATGGGGTTTGTTTTTAAGTTTTGTCGTTTCGATAAATAAGTAACAAAATTATTTGATTGTTTTTATATCTGCAAATATTCCTTGGGAATATAAGAAGGCTGAGACATGAAAAAATGAGATGCATTGCCGGAGCAATACATCTCATCCTATTGTTAATATTTTATCCGTTTATAGCGGAATGTATTCCACAAAGGCTTCCATCGCCTCATAGGAAGCAAGTCCGAGGCTGTCATACAAGGCAGCTGTTCCGCGGTTACGGTCCTCGCTGCGTTGCCAGAACAGACGTTCGTCATTGCCCAGGAACGGTGCGCTTTCCATCTGCGATTGATGCTTCAGGATAGAGTTACGCTTGGCACGCAGTTCTTCCGGGCTGATGGGAACAGCCATCTCGATGTTTTCGATTTCCCATTCGGCCCATGCACCGCGGTACATCCAGATGCGGCATTCCTTCAACCATTTGGCACCTTCTTCTTTTTCCAGGTCGATAGCGGCAAATACGGCGTCCGTACAAACACGGTGTGTGCCGTGCGGGTCGGCAAGGTCGCCGGCAACGAAAATCTGATGGGGTTTCACTTCACGCAATAGGTTGCGTACAATTTCCACGTCTGCTTCGCTGATAGGATTCTTCTGTATCTTGCCCGTTTCGTAGAATGGCAGGTCAAGGAAATGACAGTGATCCAGAGGGATATTATTGTATGTACATGCAGTGCGTGCCTCGCCACGGCGAATCAGTCCCTTGATGGTCAAGATGTCGCGTGTATCCATGTCACCGTCTTTCTTCTCCTTCAAGTATTTACGGATTTCAGTATATTTGTCATTGATGACCTGGTCTTCGCTGTTGTTGAAGATTTGGTTGAACCCGTTGATGAAGTGCAGAAAACGGATTACTTCTTCGTCGCCTACGGCAATGTTACCGGAGGTTTCGTAAGCCACGTGTACATCATGCTTTTGCTCTACCAGACGACGGATGGTGCCTCCCATAGAGATAACGTCGTCATCGGGATGCGGAGAGAATACAACGACCCGTTTCGGATACGGTTTTGCGCGTTCAGGACGATAAGTATCGTCAGCATTCGGCTTGCCGCCCGGCCATCCGGTGATGGTATGTTGCAGGTCATTGAATATCTTAATGTTCACGTTATAGGCTGAGCCGAACAATGCCAGCAGTTCGCTCAGACCGTTTTCGTTGTAGTCCTTGTTGGTCAGTTTCAGAATGGGTTTTCCGGTGAGTTGGCACAACCAGACGATGGCACTGCGGATGAGCTTGTCGTTCCATTCGCAGGAGGTTACCAGCCAGGGGCGTTGGATACGCGTCAAATTGGCGGCGGCAGACAAGTCGATAGCTACATGTGCATTGTTGTGAGTCTGCAGATAAGATGCAGGGATAGTATCTGTTACCGGACCTTCAACGCATTCTTTCACCTTTTGCGCTTTCTCCTCACCCCATGCCAGCAGATATATTTTCTTTGCCGAGAGGATGGTGGCTACTCCCATGGTGATGGAGCTGATGGGGGTATTTTCAATGCTACCGAACATCTTGGAAGCTTCATTGCGGGAGTCGTTGTCCAGCAATATCAGACGAGTGGTAGAGTTCAGGCGTGAACCCGGTTCATTGAAACCGATGTTACCTACACGACCAATGCCCAGCAAAGCGATGTCTAAGCCACCGAAACTTTCAATGCGCTGCTCGTAAAGACGGCAATATTCAAAGATGGCGTCTTTGGCGATGGTGCTGTCGGGGGTGAAAACATTCTGTTTGTCAATGTCCACATGGTCTATCAGCATTTCCTTCAATGCGTTGAAGTTGCTGTTGATGGCATTGGGAGCTAATGGATAATATTCGTAGAGGTTGAATATGACTACGTTGCGGAAACTTAATCCCTCTTCCTGGTGCATACGTACCAAGTCTGCATATACATTGCGCGGAGAGTTACCGCCTGCCAGTGCCAAGACACAGAAACGTCCCGCCTTTTGCTTGTCACGGATTAACTGTGCAATGTCAAGGGCAATCTGGTTGGCGCCTTCTTCCGCAGACTCATAAATATCTGTCGGGATTTTTTCCAGTCGGGTCAATACCGACCGTTCAAATGCATTCTCAGGTCTATAGTACCTGGGGGAGACTCTGTTGAGAGTGATTTGAGAGCTTAGATTGGTTTTCATAAAATTTATTATTAATAAATGATTAAGTATTGAACTGTTCTTTCAATCAACAAATATACGAAAAACAATGTTCATCCGCATATTGCTGAAGATTAATTAAGAAATACTGGTCGTCCCATATCTCATATGGGTTTTGACGGTTGTACGGAAAGTGTCTTCGGTCATTCCATAAAGTCACGGCCAACCGCCACCGTGAGTATGGATTTTACGTTGGGTCAACATAGGATTTAGGGGTTAGAATTATTAAATTAATCATGTTGTCGCTTTGACATTGTTTCGAAGGACAAAAATAGGTACTTTTTGGAGAAGATGTACTCCTTCTTTTGGGTATTTTCATTAAATACTCTAAAAAAGAGGATTTGGTGCATTTTGTATAATGTCTCGTTCGTTTGGGGTATAAGTGAGGATAATCATATAAAAATAGACCATTCATCGCACTTTTTGTCGTTTGGGTTTGTTATATTTGTGTGTGTTTATAAACTCTAAAATATCAATGTATGAAAAGCTGGAAAGTAGAAGCAGCCATCATAGCCGTGGGGCTGCTTTTGTTGGGAATCATGGTAAAAGGCGGTATCAACAATTTTGTGAATAAGGACCGTGTGGTCAGTGTGAAAGGGCTGGCCGAAATGGAAGTGTCTGCCGACAAGGTAGTCTGGCCTCTTGTCTACAAAGACATAGGTAATGACCCTGCACTGCTTTATGCCAATATGGAGAAGAAAAACGCTGCCGTCGTGAGTTTCCTTGAAAACAACGGTATTGAGAAGGAGGAAATCAGTATTGCACCGCCCGAAGTGATTGACATGCAGGCCGAACGTTACGTTGACCGCAACGTGGCCTATCGTTATAATGCCACGTCTGTCATCACTGTCACTTCCAAGAATGTGGATAGGGTGCGTAAGCTCATGTCGGGGCAGGCTGAACTCTTGAAGCAGGGTATTGCCATCACGGGAGGGGATTATAAATATAATGTGTCTTATGAATTCACCGGTCTCAACGAAGTGAAGCCCAGAATGATAGAGGAGGCCACGAAGAACGCTCGTGCTGCAGCCGAGAAGTTTGCCAAGGATTCGGACAGTGAACTGGGGAAAATCCGCAATGCCTCGCAAGGGCAGTTCTCCATAAGTGACCGCGATGCCTATACTCCTTATATAAAAAGCGTACGTGTAGTGACTACTGTGAACTATTATTTGAAGAAATAACGAACTCGTCCGCATCTTTCCAAGCGGGAAACTTTAGCCTGAACTCCTGCAGGGAGGAAAGGTTGAGGGAGGCGGTGGCAATCGCCTCTTCGTTGTCGGGCACAGTGGCAAGCACTTCCCCCTTCGGAGAGTAGACCACACTGCCTCCGCTGTGTGGAATGTCTCTGCCGTCCTTGCCGATACGGTTGACACCGCAGACATAACTGATGTTTTCCAGCGCGCGCGCTTGCAGCAGGATGTCCCAGACTTTCCGGCGGGGAATGGGCCAGTTGGCGACGTAAATCAGGAGGTCGTATTCATTGCTCGTATTGCGGCTCCAGACCGGGAAACGAAGGTCATAGCATACAAGCAGCAGTATATTCCAGCCGCGATATCGGATGATGGGACGCCGGTTGCCGGGGGTGAAATGTTCTGTCTCGTGCCCCATCCGGAAGAGGTGGCGTTTGTCGTAATAGTAAGTATTGCCTTCGGGCGTAAGGAAGAATGCGCGGTTGTAGTAGGATGGCTTTCCGCCTTCCGAGGCTGTTTCGCAGGCAATATAGCTGCCGGCAAGAGCAAGCCGGTACTCTTCGGACCATTGGCGCAGTGTTGCGATGGTTTCTCCCGTTGTGGGTTCGGCCAAGCTGGCGGTGTCCATACTGAAGCCGGTGGAGAATGTTTCCGGTAAAACAACAATCTCCGTTGTTCCACGAAGAGTTTCTAACTTCTCGCGGAGACGACGGAGATTTTCTTGTTTATTTTCCCAGACGATGTCTGTTTGCAAGATGCTTATTCGCATGGCATTAATGCTTAATACCTGATTAGATATTTCCTAAATCAAAATTTTCGGGATTTTTTCCTTTAAAGTTCTTGAAGTACAGTTTTATCTCGCGCATATCCTTTTCGATGTCTCCGGTAGGCATGACAGCCTTGGTAGAGGAGATGGTCTTGGAAGGATAATCAATCCCGATAAGCATGATGGGCACTTGTGCTTTAAGTGCTATGTAATAAAAACCTTTCTTCCAGTTGGGATTGGCTTTACGGGTTCCTTCCGGTGTAATAGCCAGGTGGAAATGCTTGCTGTTTGCAAACTTTTCGGTCATTTGGTCCACTAAGGAAGATTTACGTCCCCGGTTCACCGGAATGCCGCCAACGGCTTTGAATATCAGTCCCAGAGGAAAAAAGAACCATTCCTTTTTCATCATGAAACTGGTCTTGCGACCGATGGCACCATAAAACAATTTACCGATAAATAAGTCCCAATTGGAAGTATGGGGTGCCGCACAAATTACACATTTGTCGTAGTCGGGCACCGTCACGTTTGTCTTCCAGCCCAGCAGGCGATAATAAATGAAGCTATAAAAGGCTTTCTTCATCTTATTTCAGTTTGCCCATTGCGTCAATAATTTCGTCTACTTTTGCATTGAAGTCAGCACGAAGTTTTTTGTAGAAACCTTTTACATTTCCTGGCTCGGTGTGGCTGATGCGGCTTATGAATTCATCTTGCATTTTCAGAATTTCAGCCATCAGTTCATCGGCTTTTTGTTTGTCTGTTCCAGGCACATATAAGCTGTTTACAAGACACTCTGTGAACAATTCACCTGCAATATAGTTTATATTCTTCTTTAGTTCTTTTCTACTTGCCATAATCTTTACGTTTAAAATGAATAATCTGAATTATTTTCGGTAAAGATAATGTTTTTCTTTGTTAGTGTAGAGCAAAAAAGGGTTTTTATGTGTTTTTAATTTAGTAGTTTTGTGGAATTATTCCACAAACTGTGGACACATTCTACAGGGAAAAATGGAGGATGCCACCATGAATAAAGAACTGCCGTCTGCTTTTCTGCTTGATATATAGTTTGTTAGACGTAATGGATGAGATGGTGATAGATTGGCATCGGATTTGCTTTAATAGAAAGAAACAGGGTTAAATTTAATATACAAACAAGCATGAGACAGTTTTTTACGAAAAAAGAATTGAAACTAAAGAAGAAGAGGTTGCTGATGATGGTTGCCTGCATGGCGGTATTGTTGGCAGGTTACGTTATTCTGACTTGGCCTAAGAAGGTGGAATCGGAAGCTCCTACCGTGATTGTGGAATCTGCGGAAAAAGGAGATGTGGAGATATATGGCGAGTACGTGGGACGTATTCGCGCTCAGCAGTTTGTAGAGGTACGTGCGCGTGTGGAAGGGTATTTGGAGAATATGCTTTTCGCAGAAGGAACATATGTCACCAAGAACCAGGTACTTTTTGTGATAAACCAGGACCAGTATAGGGCAAAGGCTGACAAAGCTCGTGCACAGTTAAAGAAGGATGAAGCGCAGGCATTGAAGGCAAAGCGCGATTTGGAGCGTATCCGCCCCCTCTATGCGCAGAACGCTGCCAGCCAGCTGGATTTGGACAATGCCCAGGCTGCTTACGAGACTGCAGAAGCCTCAGTAGCGATGAGCCAGGCCGATTTGGACCAGGCTGAATTGGAATTGGGATATACGTTGGTCCGTTCTCCGCTATCGGGACATATCAGTGAAAGAAATGTGGATTTGGGAACATTGGTCGGACCGGGAGGCAAGTCCTTGCTGGCTACGGTTGTGAAAAGTGATACGGTTCTGGTAGATTTCAGCATGACGGCATTGGATTACCTGAAAAGCAAGGAACGGAATATCGATATAGGGCGTCAGGACTCTACACGTTCCTGGCAGCCGAACATTACGATTACTTTGGCGGATAATACCGTCTATCCTTATAAGGGCTATGTGGATTTTGCCGAACCTCAGGTGGACCCTCAGACCGGAACATTCTCCGTGCGTGCCGAAATGCCGAACCCTAACAAAGTGTTGTTACCGGGGCAGTTTACAAAGGTTAAGCTATTGCTGGATGTACGTGAGGGTGCTGTCGCCGTTCCTCAAAAGGCGGTTACCATTGAGAAAGGTGGTGCATATATTTTTGTGATGCGCCGGGACTCTACGGTTGAAAAGCGTTTCATTGAACTGGGACCTGAATTTGGCAACAATTGGGTGGTTGAGCGTGGTCTGGTTGCCGGAGAACAAATTGTGACTGAAGGTTTCCACAAGCTGACTCCGGGTATGAAAGTACGTGCCCAGGCTGCCGTTCCTAAAAAGGAGGAAGAGCAGACGAGTGATTCTCTGAACAAGCAGGTTGTTTCCGAAACGAAGCAGACTACTCCGGCTGAGAATAAATCAAAGGACAACAACCCTTCAAAGTAATGATGTTATGAAAGTAAGTTTCTTTATAGACCGCCCGGTATTCTCGGCGGTGATATCGATTGTGATTGTAATTGTCGGTATCATTGGCCTGACCATGCTGCCGGTAGACCAATATCCGCAGATAACGCCTCCCGTAGTGAAAATCAGCGCTTCCTATCCGGGAGCCAGTGCATTGACTGTTTCGCAGGCGGTGGCAACCCCTATCGAGCAAGAGATAAACGGTACTCCCGGTATGCTGTACATGGAGTCCAACAGTTCTAATTCCGGAGGATTTTCAGCTACGGTCACTTTCGACGTGTCTGCCGACCCGGATTTGGCTGCCGTAGAAATACAGAACCGTGTGAAACTGGCGGAGAGCCGTTTGCCAGCCGAAGTGATTCAGAACGGTATTTCTGTGGAAAAGCAGGCTCCCAGCCAATTGATGACTATCTGTCTGACTTCCAGTGACCCGAAGTTCGACGAAATTTATTTGAGTAACTTTGCTACTATCAATGTACTCGACTTGTTGCGCCGTATCCCCGGTGTGGGACGTGTTTCCAACATCGGTAGCCGCTACTATGCCATGCAGATATGGGCGTTGCCCGACAAACTTGCCAACTTTGGCCTGACGGTGCAAGACTTGCAGAATGCCCTGAAGGACCAGAACCGTGAGTCTGCTGCGGGTGTTTTGGGGCAACAGCCGGTGAAGGGACTCGACATTACTATCCCTATCACTACCCAGGGACGCTTAAGTTCGGCAAAGCAGTTTGAGGACATTGTGGTCCGTGCCAATGCCAACGGTTCCATCATCCGTCTGCGCGATGTGGCGCGTGTTTCATTGGAAGCATCTTCCTATAGTACGGAAAGTGGAATCAACGGCGAGAATGCCGCCGTGCTCGGTATCTATATGCTTCCCGGGGCCAATGCCATGGAGGTTGCGAAGAGCGTAAAGGCTGCTATGGAGGAAATCAGTGCAAATTTCCCTGAAGGGATGAGCTATGAGATTCCCTTCGACATGACGACTTATATTTCCGAATCCATTCACGAAGTGTACAAGACGTTGTTCGAAGCGCTGATTCTGGTGGTGCTGGTCGTATTCCTTTCCTTGCAAAGCTGGCGTGCGACGGTGATACCGATTGTTGCGGTACCTATTTCCCTGATTGGTACCTTCGGTTTCATGCTTATTTTCGGTTTCTCTCTGAACATACTGACTTTGCTTGGATTGATTCTCGCCATCGGTATTGTGGTGGATGATGCCATTGTGGTGGTGGAGAATGTAGAACATCTTATGGAGACGGAGAAATTGAGCCCGTATGAAGCTACCAAAAAGGCGATGAACGGATTGGCAAGTGCCTTGATTGCCACATCGTTGGTGCTCTGTGCCGTGTTTGTGCCGGTAAGTTTCTTGAGCGGAATCACCGGACAGTTATACCGTCAGTTTACCATTACTATCGCCGTTTCCGTATTGCTTTCTACGGTAGTGGCCCTGACGCTTAGTCCCGTCATGTGTTCGCTCATATTGAAGCCCGACAGTGGAAAGAAAAAGAACATAGTTTTCCGCAAAATCAATGAATGGCTGAACTTGGGCAATCACAAATACGTGGCTGTCATTAACCGGGTCATCAGGAATCCCCGCCGCTTGATGAGTGCGTTCGGCCTGGTACTGGTTGCCATTTTCATTATCCACCGGTTGGTGCCTACCAGTTTCCTGCCGGTAGAAGACCAGGGCTATTTTAAGATAGAGTTGGAGTTGCCGGAAGGTGCTACTTTGGAGCGAACCCGTGTGGTGACCGACCGTGCCGTGCAATACTTGGAGAAGAATCCCTATGTGGCCTATGTGCAGAACGTGACGGGTAGCAGCCCCCGTGTGGGTAGCAACCAGGCACGCAGTGAGCTGACGGTTATTCTGAAACCGTGGGAAGAGCGTAAGGGGATTTCCATCGATAAGATAATGGAGAATGTGGAGCAGGATTTGAAGGAATATCCCGAATGCAAGGTCTATCTTTCCACGCCTCCGGTCATTCCGGGATTGGGTACCTCGGGAGGTTTCGAAATGCAGCTTGAGGCGCGTGGAGAGGCGACGTTTGACAACTTGGTGCAGGCGGCAGATACGCTGATGTATTATGCCCAGAAGCATAAGGAGCTGACGGGGCTTTCATCATCCTTGCAGTCTGAAATACCGCAACTTTATTTTGATGTGGACCGTGATAAGGTGAAAATGCTGGGTGTGCCCCTGGCGGATGTATTCTCTACCATGAAGGCCTATACCGGTTCAGTATATGTGAATGACTTCAATATGTTCAACCGTATATATAAGGTGTATATCCAGGCCGAGGCTCCTTATCGTGAGCATAAGGACAATATCAACTTGTTCTTTGTAAAGACAAAGGACGGAGTGATGGTGCCGCTTACTTCCTTGGGAAATGCCTCTTATACCACCGGTCCGGGCAGTATCAAGCGTTTCAATATGTTTACCACTGCCGTCATCCGCGGTTCTGCGGCACAAGGCTACAGTTCCGGCCAGGCAATGGAGATTATGGAGCAGATTGCACGTGACCACTTGCCGGACAATATCGGTCTGGAGTGGAGTGGCCTTTCCTATCAGGAAAAGAAGGCGGGAGGACAGACGGGTCTTGTGCTTACGCTGGTATTCCTTTTCGTATTCCTCTTTTTGGCTGCGCAATATGAAAGTTGGACGGTGCCTATCGCTGTATTGCTTTCACTGCCGGTTGCCGCTTTGGGTGCCTATCTGGGCGTTGTGATATGCGGATTGGAGAATGATATTTATTTCCAAATCGGCTTGGTGATGCTGGTGGGGCTTGCGGCAAAGAATGCCATTTTGATTGTGGAGTTTGCCAAGGTGCAGGTTGACAAGGGAGGAGACTTGATACAGTCTGCCATCCATGCTGCCCAACTCCGTTTCCGGCCTATCCTGATGACTTCCCTCGCCTTTGTATTGGGAATGCTTCCTATGGTGTTGGCAAGCGGACCGGGCTCGGCGAGCCGTCAGGCCATCGGTACGGGTGTTTTCTTCGGAATGATATTTGCCATTGTATTCGGTATTGTGCTTGTACCGTTCTTCTTTGTCCTGGTATACAAGACAAAAGCCAAAGTGCAGCATAAGATTAAGAAAGACTGATTTTAAAGACAACGTTTATGAAAAGAAAGAACATATATATTATTTTGTTGCTGAGTATGTTTGCCCTTACCTCATGCAAGGTGGGCAAGAGCTATGTGCGTCCGGAGATGGCATTGCCGGATAGCCTGGCACAGCAGCAGGATAGCATGAGCATAGCCGATGAACAGTGGCAGGCGGTTTATACGGACAGCACGCTGCGTGCTTTGATAGACCGTGCTCTGGAATATAACAAAGACATGCTGATTGCAGCTTCCCGTGTCAAGGAGATGGCTGCCCAAAAACGTATCAGTGTTGCCAACCTTCTGCCGCAGCTCACCGGAAAGGTGGAGGCTGAGCGCGAGGTGGAGAATTACGGTGGTCATAGCCGTGATGTAGGCAATACTTACGAAGCCAAGGCGTTGCTCTCTTGGGAACTGGACCTTTGGGGAAACTTGAGATGGAAGAAAGTGGCTGCTGTGGCCGAATATTTGCAAAGTGTGGAGGCGCAGCGTGCGTTGCGCATGACCATCGTTGCCGAAGTGGCGCAGGCTTATTATGAGCTGGTAGCCCTTGATACGGAACTGGAGATTGTGCGCCAGACACAAAAGGCGCGTGAAGAGGGAGTGCGCTTGGCGCGTATCCGTTTTGAAGGAGGGCTGACCTCGGAGACCTCTTATCAACAGGCTCAAGTGGAGTTGGCTCGTACGGCTACTCTTGTTCCGGATTTGGAACGCCGTATCTCTCTGAAAGAAAATGATATATCCTTCCTTGTGGGGGAATTCCCTACCCGTATCAAGCGTGTCAATTTTCTGCAGGAACTGGATGTGCCGGAGTCCTTACCGGTAGGTCTGCCTTCCGATTTGTTGGAACGTCGCCCCGATGTCCGTGTGGCAGAGCAGCAGTTGAGGGCTGAACATGCCAGAGTGAAAGTTGCTTATACCAATATGTTCCCCCGTTTGGCCCTGACCGGACAATTTGGATTGGAAAGTGATGTGTTATCCAATTTCCTGGAATCTCCCTATTCCTTATTGAATGGGGCAGTCTTGGCACCACTTTTCGGTTGGGGAAAGAACCGTGCTGCATTGAATGCACAGAAGGCTTCTTTTGAAGCCGAAGTGCATAGCTATGAAAAGACAGTGCTGAATGCTTTTAAGGAAGCGAAGAATGCCATTGTAGATTTCAATAAGATAAAGGAGGTCTACCAACTGCGTGCCAAACTTGAACGTTCTGCCAAGGGATATGTGGATTTGGCACAGTTGCAATACATCAACGGCGTCATCAATTATATGGATGTGCTCGATGCCCAGCGTGGTTATTTCGATGCCCAAATAGGGGTGAGCAATGCCATCCGCGACGAACTTATTGCCATGGTAAATGTCTATAAGGCATTGGGGGGTGGCTGGCAAACCGAATGACGTGTGATTAAAGAAGACAGCAAGGGCGTGTATGTACCGAAATATTTGATGGTATATACACGCCCTTGTTCTATAATTGGCTTATTTCATCTAGGATTCTGTATTTAGAGTCTCCTTGTTTTCTTTCTTTTCCTTTGCCTTTTCTACTTCAAGAGCTACGTTTACAGCATTCATGCCTTTAAGGCCACGTTCGAGGTCGAACGTCACAATATTGTTTTCTGCTATATCTGTCAGCACATTGTTAATGTGGAAAAAGTATTTTTCGACCCCGGATAAGTCCTTGATGAAGCCGAAGCCTTTCGATTCATTGAAAAACTCGATACGTCCTCTGCGGATGACCGGTTCTTCCTTGTCTTTTTGGGGAGTTGATATGACGATTTCTTCCAGCTTTATTTCTTCTTTGGGAGTGTTTTCTGCCGGAGGAGTAGAGGTTATCATGCCGTTTTCGTCAACATAGGCAATCATATCTTCAAAGCTATTGGCTTTGTTGGATAGTTTTTTTTCTTCTTTCTTTTTTTGTTTTTCAGCTCGTCGGGCGAGTCTTTTCTTTTCATTTTCACGCTTGTCTGCGGAGATGGATTTGGCCATGTATTTTTATTTATTGAGTTATAAAAAAAGCAGGGGGCATTGCTACAACACCTCCTGCTTTTGTCAGTAGTTAAGAATATTAATATCTTCTAGAGTTGTAACCGCCTCTTCTGTCGCGATTGCCGCCATTGGAAGGTCTTTCTTCGCGGGGGCGTGCCACGTTTACCGAGATTTGTTTGTGGTCAAATTCAGCACCGTTCAATTCGTCAATGGCTTTTTGGCCTGCTGCATCGTCCGGCATTTCTACGAAACCGAAACCTCTGGATCTTCTTGTTTCTCTGTCTGTAATGATTCTTGCAGAAGAAACTTCTCCGTACTCTGAAAATAAATCGTTTAAGTCAGCGTCTGTTGTGCTGAAATTTAAACCTGAAATGTAAATGTTCATTTGAAATTTTAATTAATTGTAATTATTAAATTGGAGTATGGAGAATAATTATGGAAGAGACCGCCTAATAATAGTTGTATATTAAAAGAAGAACAATGCGATAACGACTCGTAACTCAAACTTTGCGGCAAAGATAACACAATAAATCAGTTAATTGCTTTCTTCTCCTTTTTATTTTAGGATAAAAAACGATAAATGTCATTTTATACATTATTTCGGCCTCTCGTTTGCATATCTTACGAAAAAAAGCGAAATTTGCGACGCTTTTAAACGGAACTTTACTAACACCTTTAAATAATTAAGAGAAATGACTAAAAGTGCATTGCAAATTGCAAGGGCTGCCTATCAGCCCAAACTTCCGAAAGCGCTGAAAGGAACTGTTAAGGCTGCAGAAGGCGCAGCTACTCAGTCTGTTGCTGACCAGGAAGAAATCAAGAAATTGTTCCCCAATACGTACGGAATGCCTTTGATTAAGTTTGAAACTACCGATGAGGTGGTTAACTTCCCCGCAATGAACGTGGGTGTTATCCTTTCCGGTGGACAGGCTCCTGGCGGTCACAATGTGATTTCCGGTATTTTCGACGGTATCAAGAAGCTGAACAAAGACAGCAAATTGTATGGCTTTATTCTGGGTCCTGGCGGCTTGGTTGACCATAATTATATGGAACTGACTGCTGACATCATTGATGAATACCGCAATACGGGTGGTTTTGACATCATCGGTTCGGGCCGTACCAAGCTGGAAAAGGAAGAACAGTTTGAGAAAGGTTATGAAATCCTGAAAGAACTCGGCATCAAGGCATTGGTTATCATCGGTGGCGATGACTCCAACACTAATGCTTGCGTACTGGCTGAATACTATGCTGCCAAGAATTATGGCGTGCAGGTAATAGGTTGCCCCAAGACCATCGACGGTGACTTGAAGAATGATATGATTGAAACTTCTTTCGGTTTCGATACTGCTTGCAAGACTTACTCTGAAGTAATCGGCAACATCCAACGTGACTGTAACTCTGCTCGTAAATACTGGCACTTCATCAAGTTGATGGGACGTTCCGCTTCTCATATCGCTTTGGAATGTGCATTGCAGGTTCAACCCAATATGTGTATCATCTCTGAAGAGGTTGAAGCTAAGGATATGTCTTTGGACGACATCGTGACCAGCATTGCCAAGGTCGTTGCTGAACGTGCAGCCCAGGGTAACAACTTTGGTACGGTTCTTATCCCCGAAGGATTGGTTGAATTCATCCCGGCCATGAAGCGTCTGATTGCTGAGTTGAACGACTTCCTTGCTGCCAATGCAGAAGAGTTTGCTCAAATTAAGAAATCTCACCAACGCGATTATATCATCCGTAAACTCTCTCCGGAGAATGCGGCCATCTACGCAAGCTTGCCCGAAGGCGTGGCTCGCCAGTTGTCTCTGGACCGCGACCCGCACGGAAACGTACAGGTATCTCTGATTGAAACAGAAAAGTTGCTGTCCGAAATGGTTGGCACTAAGCTGGCTCAGTGGAAAGAAGAGGGCAAGTTCGTAGGCAAGTTTGCTGCACAGCACCACTTCTTCGGTTACGAAGGACGTTGCGCTGCTCCGTCTAACTTCGACGCTGACTACTGCTACTCTTTGGGTTATGCAGCATCTGCATTGATTGCTAACGGAAAGACCGGTTACATGTCTTCTGTACGCAACACTACTGCTCCTGCCGAAGAATGGATTGCAGGCGGTGTGCCCATCACTATGATGATGAACATGGAACGTCGCCACGGTGAAATGAAGCCAGTTATCCAGAAGGCTCTGGTGAAGCTGGACGGTGCTCCGTTCAAGGCATTCGCTGCTCAGCGTGACCGTTGGGCTATGGAAACAGACTACGTTTATCCAGGCCCTATCCAGTACTTCGGTCCGACAGAAGTTTGCGACCAGGCTACGAAGACTTTGCAGCTGGAGCAGGCTAAATAAGTTGATGCATCAACAAGTTGACAATAAAACGGAGGGGCGGTTCATTCCGCCCTTTCTTTTCCTTTGCTCATGGCAACCAAGACCTCCACAAATATCCGGCGTAAAACTACTGCCGCCCGTCGTTCTTCCTCTCCGCGGAGCAAGAAGAAAATGCAGCCGCGTACCATGCCCGTATGGTTGCGCAATCTTTTGGCGGTCTGTATCATTCTTGTTTTTTCTACCGGCTTTTACTGGTTTTTCATTCGTCCTTATGCTTATCGCTGGAAGCCTTGTTATGGTCAGAAAGGTTACGGTGTATGTATGCCTTGCAACTATGAGGTGCATGGCATAGACATATCCCACTATCAGGGAAAGATAGATTGGGAACTCCTGACACATAATAGAGAAGCCCAATTTCCCATTCACTTTATTTTTCTGAAAGCTACCGAAGGCGGCGATCATGGTGACGATACGTTTACGCAGAACTTCGGCCAGGCGCGTAAATACGGTTTTATCCGTGGTGCCTATCATTATTTTATCCCTAAGACCGATGCCCGCAAGCAAGCCGATTTCTTTATCCGTACCGTGCAGCTGGCAAAGGGAGACCTGCCTCCCGTACTTGATGTGGAGACTACCGGCAAGCAGTCACCGCAGGAACTTAAAACGGCAGTCAAGACTTGGCTGGATAGGGTAGAGGCGCATTACGGCGTAAAGCCTATTCTTTATACTTCCTATAAATTCAAGAAACGCTATCTCAGCGATTCCATTTTCAATGCTTATCCTTATTGGATAGCCCATTATTATGTAGATTCCGTGCGTTATGAGGGCAAGTGGCACTTTTGGCAGCACACGGATGTAGGCACTGTGCCCGGTATTGAAGAAGAGGTGGATTTGAACGTCTTTAATGGTACAATGGAGGAACTTTTGGAGCTTACGTTGAAAACTCCTTGTATAGAACGCTAAAGGTCAACTTTAGCTTCCTGATATTAACCTTTAGCTTTTTAGTATTGACCTTTATTATTTTTGGAATTTCACTGCTGCCCACCGGTTCTTCTCACGATGGTGGACAAAGTGCAGCCCGTTGCGTTCGGCTTCTTCGCGGATGACGGGAATGTCATCTATGTAGAAACCGCTCATCAACAATTCCGCTCCGGGATTCATGCGGGCTATGTAGTGCTTCATATCTGCCAGGAGGATATTGCGGTTGATGTTGGCGATAACCATATCAAAAGGACCTTTGCTTTCCAGAGAGGAGGCATCGCCTTGGGATACGGCAATATTGTCCACTCCATTCAATTCTATATTTTCGAGGGAGTTGCGCACACACCATTCATCTATGTCGATAGCTGTACAAGGGGAGGCTCCACGCATGCGTGCCAGTATGGCAAGGATGGAAGTCCCACAACCCATATCGAGCAATGCTTTGCCTTGCAGGTCACTATCCAGCAGTTCGCCTATGATGAGGCTTGTTGTCTCGTGGTGCCCTGTGCCGAATGCCATTTGCGGATTGATGACGATGTCATATTCTGCTTGTGGGACATCGTTGTGAAAAGTGCTGTGAATGACACAACGGTCTCCGATAACGATGGGCTGGAAGAAGTTCTTCTCCCATTCCTCGTTCCAGTCTTTGTCTTCGGCTTCTATGAAATTATATTCTATCTGTGTATCGGGCAGAGGGAAGTCTGCAAGTGCTTCTTTGAGTAGAGATTCGTTATACAGCTCTTTCTGTATATAGGCAGTGATACCGTCGGTCTGCTCAACAAAACTTTCAAAGCCAGCTTCACCCAAGACTCCGGAAAGTACATCGTTGACTATTTCTGTGCACGGAACAGTGCGGAATGTAAATTCTAAATATTTCATCGGAATATGATTGTTTGTTAAATGCAGAAGAAGATTTTAAAGAACAAATCTATTTCTGCGTATCTTTGTTTTCACACTGCAAAGGTAATGTAAACCGAGGGCAGAATAAAATGAACTTGTTCATTTTTTATGCGGAAGTGCCGCTTGCCTCGTCAAAAGGCGGGGTATTTAGGGAATTCCCTATAAATCTTTGGGGAAAATCTGCTGCATGGGATAAAATCCGGCGTTATCTTTGTGACGTGAAGAAATAGATAAACGTAAAATCCATAAACCAAACTAATATGAAAAAGATTGTTTTTTTATCGCTTTTTTGCCTTGTGCCTCCCATGGACACTGGTGGCACAAAGTATAGATGACGACCTTTACTACACTCCTTCCAAGAATAAGGAAGAGAAAAAAGAGAGGTGAAGCAGGAGAAGAAAGTCGCTGCTCCCGTAGAAGAGATTGTAGTAAAGTCGAATGTACCGACCACTGTCTATTCATCGCCGGGAAGCACTACTGTTGTAGTAAAAGACCGTAAGGGAAACACCCGCGATGTGGACGAATATAACCGCCGTTATGACTCCCGCGACAATGATTTCGTGATGGAGAACGATACCCTTTACATCAATGAAAAAGAAGATGACGGCCTGGACGGCGAATGGGTGAACGGTGAATTTGAAGGTTCGCAGGATGATTACGAGTATGCTACCCGTATCATCCGTTTCCGTAATCCCCGTTATGCCATCAGCATCAGCAGCCCGCTATATTGGGATGTGGTCTATGGCTTGAATTCCTGGGATTGGAACGTGTATACCGACGGATTATATGCATATGCTTTCCCTACATTCACCAACCGCTTGTGGTGGGATTGGCGCTATAACTCTTATGGTTGGGGCGGCTATCCTTACTATGGCTGGGGATGGAACAGCTGGTACGGTCCGAGCTGGAGCTTTGGCTGGGGCGGCTGGTACGGCGGTGGCTGGTGGGGACATCATCATCACCATCACTATCATCCCGGATATTATCCCGGTGGCGGTGGTCATTGGGGAGGTGGCCATTGGGGAAATGCATATACCAATAGACGTTCTTATGGTCCGAGCCGTTCTTCTTATGCCGGAAACAGAGTATCGTCCTCTACTTCCCGCCGTTCTTCTACTGTAAATGGAGGGCAGACTGTACGTCGTAGCAGTACTACTTCCGGTCAAGTGAGACGTAGCAGTACCGGTACGTCAACCCGTCGGGTGGTAGGTACAAGAAGTTCGTCTACAGTTCGTTCAAGTTCTTCTGCAACTCGCTCAAGTGTAAACCGTTCGAGTGCGGCTTCTACCCGCCGTTCCACTTACACCCGTCCAAGCAGTACGCGTAGTAGCTCATATAATAGTAGCGTAGAAGGAGTTCGTAGCAGTCGTTCTTCCGGTGTACGCTCTTCTGTTGGAACTTCCACTCGTAGCAGGACTTCATCGACTTATAACAGAGGTTCAAGCGCCGCACCGGCACGCAGCTACTCCAATGACAACAATCGTAGTAGCAGTCGTTCATATTCTGCTCCAGTACGTTCATCCAGTAGCACCCGTTCTTCTTCCAGCTTCTCTTCAGGCAGTAGCTCACGTTCCAGTTACTCCAGTGGTGGTGGCGGTGGTGCCAGTCGTTCCAGTGGCGGCGGTGGTTCCAGAAGACGGTAAGTATAAGTATGTTTTAATCTAACAAGACTAAGAATTATGAAGAAGATAACCATGATAGCCCTTGCTATGTTTACAGCTGTAGGCGCAGGGGCACAGACAATATATGATGCAACGAATATAGCACAGAAGGAATTGAATGGAACCGCCCGTTTTGTCGGAATGGGCGGAGCTATGGGAGCATTGGGTGGTGATATTTCTACCATAGGAACCAATCCTGCCGGTATCGGTATTTATCGTAGCAATGATGCTATGCTTACCTTTGGCTATTCAATGACGGGCACAGAAAGCAATTATGTAGGTAATAAATTTGAAACGAACAAGAACCGCTGGAGTTTTGATAATGCCGGTTTTGTGATAGCTTCGAAGATAGGCAATCATACTCCTTTGCGGTATGTGAATTTTGGTTTTAATTACCACAAATCAAAGTCATTCTATAAGAATATGACGATGCAGGGGTTGATGGGAAGCATAGATAATCAATATGTATCTCAAGTGCGGAGTATGGCGCAGCAGGCTACGGATGCCCAGGATTATGTATACCACAATTATAATCAGCAACGCTTGAATTGGGAATCGAATGACATTTATCGTGACAGTGAGGCTGGCTGGTTGGGAGCTGTAGGTTATCAAGGTTCTCTTCTTTTTGAGAATAGGCAGACCGGTTCTCCTGATTCTTATGACCCTTATATTCCTTCCGAAGCGGATGCTTATTTCTTGTCGCGTGAGCGTGGCGGTATTGACCAATATGATTTCAATATCTCCTTCAATATAAATGACCGTTTTTACTTTGGTGTTACTCTGGGTGCTTACGATGTGGATTACAACAAATATTCTCTCTATGATGAAATGTATGCCTACAAATGGGAGGGCGACGGGCAGATTTATGAGGAAGGCTACTCTTTGGAGAGCTTTAACCGTATACACGGTTCGGGTTTCGACTTCAAATTCGGTGCCATCTTCCGGCCGATTGAGGATTCTCCGCTTCGTATAGGTTTGGCTGTGCATACTCCTACTTATTACAAACTGACTTATACTACGGGAGCGTTGCTGACTTCGGATTTGTTTTTACCGAATGAGGCTGGGGATGAAACTCTTACTCGTACCACTGTGGATACTTATTCTGCATTAGGCGGTAGAGATATGGACCGTGATTTTAAGCTGCAAACCCCGTGGGTATTTAATGCAAGTTTGGGCTATACAGTCGGTAATAATCTGGCTTTGGGAGCTGAATATGAATATGAGGACTACTCAAGCATGAAGTTCAAATATCCTGAAGGTGACGAGATGGCATGGGAAACGGGTGAGGCTGACCTCTGTATGAAGGGGGTAAGTACGCTTCGTTTAGGAGCAGAATACAAGCCGATACCTGCTTTCTCTCTGCGTGCCGGTTACAATTACAGTACTGCAGCCTATAAAAAGGATGCTATTAAGGCATTGCCTTCCAATTCTATAAATACAGATACGGATTTTGCCAATAGCAAATCGATGAATACTTTCACTTTAGGTATCGGTTATCGCTTTTCTTCGTTTTATGCGGATTTGGCTTATAAATTCGATACTTATAAATCTGATTTCTATCCGTTTTATAATGATATAAATGGCTTGGTAACACCGCCAACAACGGAAGTTACCAACACTCGCAGTAAAGTGCTATTTACATTGGGCATGCGTTTTTAGAAGAACAATTTTCATTGCAGATAACCTTTCATTGTCAATACCTTAGGGTATAAAAGAACTCCCCGGAATGTACAAATACATTTCGGGGAGTCTTGTGTTATAGGGGAGGGATTACAGATACCATGCCACGCCAAATGAATAGGGAGATACTTCCGGTCCCTTGTCTTTCTGGAATAATCCGTATGTGGAGTAGCGCAGGTAAATGCCGATATTACCATAACCGGCTTGTGCCAGCAGGTTTATGCCGACGGGCTGCACATACATACCTTTGCCTACGGTTTTCTTCTTGCCTCCGTTGATGTGTGAGAATGACTTCACGCTGTGACGTATCTCAAATTCGGGACCGGCATTGAAGAACACTTTGTTTCTTCCCACTCTTTGCTGCCATTCCATCAATACGGGTACACGGAAGAAGAAATGGCGCAGACGGCTTTTATTGTAACTGGTGTCTTCGTTGCCTGCGGTGAAGATGCTGGTTCCGTTTTCCTTCAGCAAGGCATAGTTACCGTCGATATTGAAAGAACGGTATCCCCAGCTGACTCCCAGGTTGATTCCCCAATGCGGGTTCTTCTTGAAGTTGTGATATACGGAGAGGATGTTGAAGCCGAATTCCCATGACTTGGATAAGTCGAGTCCCATCTTGTCGCTTGCTCCGAAGGAAAGGAAGTCGTTAGCCAGCCGGCTGTAGCCAATATACAGACCGGAACAGTGCGGTTCGTAAGCATTGTATCTTCTCTTTTTGGGGATGAATGGCAGGGCGTCGAGGAAAGTGCGCTTGTCTGCATCCACTTTCTCGAGATAGACTCCTTCATAAATTTGTACTTCTTTCTTTTCTCCGTCTTCCAACTGCTCTTCGTACACCTTGATGCGCATGTCTCCTTTTCCTTTCCGGATGATGATGGAGTCGCCTTGTGTCTGTACTGTAGCTTTCTGTTCAGGGTCAGTCTGTTGTTGTGCTGCCATGCGGCCGGCCGGCACAGCAAGCAGGCAGGCCAAAATCATAATTCTGGTTTTCATATCGTATATTGTTTTTAGTGTTATTCCGATTTGTAAAGCATATCCATCATTTCCTTTTCACTGAGCAGACCCTCTATGTAAATCAAAGTGCCCATGGAGTCTTTTCCTATCTTGAAAATGATGTAGCGGTTCAGCTTCTTTCCATTGCGTTCCACCTCTTTCAGTTGGTAATAAGCGCTGCGCAGCACACCGCTTTCCATTACCTCCTGCGCCTTCTTTGCGTTATCTTGCTTGTCGTGTACAATGGCCTGCTGAATTTCCCGGCGATAGGGGGATACATTCTTGAACACAAGGCTCTTGTAGGTAGTCATGCGGTAAGATTTCAGGATACTGCCGTTCAGTTCTACCCTGGTCACGTCCTTTTGCTCGCCATACTTGCTGAATAGGTCGGCTATTTGCAGTCTCTCTTGTGCATGTACAAAGGCTGGCAGGCAAATCAGCAGGGAAAAGAGGCACAGACTACGTATGCAAATCAGTATAGATGTTTTCATAACCTTGTTATATTAGTGTTGAAACAGTAAGTTGCTTAAATCTTCATCCGTGAAGCTGGCGTTCTGCAGGGCTTCTAGTGCTTTGGCTTCCACCAGTTTCTCGTCTGTATACCGCTGGCCGTCGATGACGACATAATTTTCGGGAACACCGGAAAGCGGAAATATAATCTTAGCTACCCCGAGAAGCAGGAGCAATCCGGCGGCAATGCCGCTGACAGCATAGAATGTGCGATAGAGACGGAAAGGCTTCCGCTGTGCGGGTACTTCCTTTGCCGATTCTGTTGTTACGGATTTTTCCTCTGTCGGTTCTGCCATTGAAGTTGCTTCCCGGTTCAGATAAGCGAATAGGGGGCGGTACGTTTGCAGGTGCTCCGGCACTTCCTCTTCGGTAAAGAAACGGCGCAGTTCACGCTCTTCTTCGCAGGAAGTTTCCCCTTCGAAATATTTATCCAGCAGTTCATCTATCTTCATGGCTCATTTCTCCTTTCTTTTCTTTCTTGTATGGTTCGCAGGTAAACGTCTCTCACTTTCTTCCGGGCTCTTGACAGATTGCTGCGGATGGCTTCCGGTCCGCATCCCGTGATTTCGGCGATTTCGTCCGTTTCGTATCCTTCGATGTCCTTCATCCGCATGATGGTGCGTTGAAGATTGGGCAGCGAGTCGATGATTTCGTGCATCAGACGGATTTCATCTTTGATTTCCAACAGCCGTTCCGGTGTTCCGGTGGGGGGATGCCGCCTGCACTATGTCGAGAGATAGGGTGTCGTTGCGTTTGCAGCGCCACATATCTATACAGATGTTGTGCGTCAACGTCATGGCAAATGCTTCGATGCTCCGGTATTGCTCCAGTTCAAGCCTTTTGTTCCATAGCTTGAGCAGTACCTCCTGGACGGCATCTTCTGCATCCTCCGGTTCGTCGGTCAACTTCCGTGCATAGTTCAACAGCTTGGCACGGAGTGGAAGAACGGTTATTTTGAATTCTTTGAGTTCCATTTACACAGATAAGACGAATGGGAAATACAAACGTGACATTGTAAAGTGAAAAAAGTTGGAATAAAAAAAGGGACTTACTAACATTAGCAGTCCCTTTTCTTCACATTACTATAAAAGTATAGGATTATTTCTTGAAATAGCGGTTGTACAGACCTTCGAAACCTTTACCGTGACGGGCTTCGTCCTTAGCCATTTCGTGAACGGTGTCATGGATAGCGTCGAGGTTCAATGCTTTGGCACGGGTAGCGATACGCTTCTTGTCTTCGCATGCACCTGATTCTGCGTTCATTCTCTTTTCGAGGTTTGTCTTGGTGTCCCATACGCAGTCACCCAGCAGTTCAGCGAATTTAGCAGCGTGTTCTGCTTCTTCCCAAGCGTAACGCTTGAAAGCTTCTGCAACTTCAGGATAGCCTTCACGGTCTGCCTGGCGGCTCATTGCCAAGTACATACCAACTTCTGTACATTCGCCCATGAAGTGGTTGTTCAGGTCTTTAATCATTTCGTCGTCGCAACCTTTGGCTACGCCGATTACGTGTTCGTCGGCAAATACCAGCGGGCCGTCAGCTGTTGCTTCTTCAACTTCTACGAACTTGCTTGCGGGAGCTTTACACAATGGGCACTTTTCGGGAGCTGCATCACCTTCATATACGTAACCGCATACAGTACATCTAAATTTTTTCATTTTCTCTCAGATTTTAATTAGTTGAATTAGTTATTCTTTGTTGTTCTTAAACGTTCTTCTTCTATGCAATGTTTACAGATTCCTTTATAATAGTAGTGGATTTCCTGCACATCGTGCCCGTCCATATCCATGTCGACCACTTTCTTGATGTTGTTATTGCACATCAAGTCATAAATCTTTCCGCAACGCTTGCACAAGAAATGACCGTGCGGGCTGGTATCGGCATCATAACATGTGTTACGCTCGTCGATAGTCAGGGTTTGTGCGGCACCTTGCTCGCTCAGTAGTTTCAAGGTATTGTATACCGTTGTTTTAGACAGTGTCGGTATGGAGGGAGACAGTGCCGTATAGATTTCATCCACCGTGGGATGCGTACGATGCTCTATCAAGTAATTCATGATGGCTATGCGCTGTACTGAAGGCTTGATATTATGATTCTGCAATCGTTTTACTACATCCATATAATCTAAAGTTTCAAACTTGTAATTATTACATTTTTAATTCACTTGCAAAGATAGGAAGTTCCTATAATTCTCCAAAAGATTTTTGGAAAATTTTTAGTTGCGGTCATTAAAATTGTTTATATATCTTCCTCTTCTTGTAGGCAGGTTGCCGTATTTTTGCCATAAAAGCGAAGGCAGGATGCACCCCGGCTTCAGTCGGTTTCTCGTGCCGATATAGATAAAACGTTTTTCCCTTATCTCTCTTAATCAGAATTTTGCCGTATCTTTGCACCGAATAAATAATATAGCATCCTTATGAATTACGGATATGTAAAAGTAGCGGCGGCTGTGCCCCGTGTCAAGGTGGCTGACTGTAAGTTCAATGCCTCAGAGATTGAAAAAGAGATTATTATAGCCGACGGGAAAGGTGTGCAAATCATTGCTTTTCCGGAGTTGTGCATTACCGGATATACTTGTGGCGACCTCTTTGCCCAGCAACTTCTGCTCGAAGAGGCGGAAATGGGGCTGATACAGATTCTGAACAATACGCGCCAGATGGATATCATTTCGATATTGGGCATGCCCGTTGCACTGAACGGTGTGTTGCTGAATGCGGCGGTTGTCATTCAGAAGGGGAGAGTGCTGGGCGTTGTCCCGAAGACTTATCTTCCCAATTATAAGGAGTTTTATGAGAAGCGCTGGTTTACTTCCGCATGTGATGTGGCAGAAAACAGTGTGCGCCTTTGCGGGCAGATTATTCCGATGGGGAGAGACCTGCTGTTCGAAACGGCAGATACCACTTTCGGAGTGGAGATATGCGAAGATTTGTGGGCACCCATACCGCCCAGTTCCACGCTGGCACTGCAAGGTGCGGAAATCTTGTTCAATCTTTCGGCCGACAATGAAGGTATCGGCAAGCACAATTATCTGCGCTCGCTTATCAGCCAGCAGTCGGCACGGTGCATTGCCGGTTATGTATTCAGCTCATGCGGTTTCGGAGAATCCACTACGGATGTGGTGTTTGCCGGCAACGGACTGATTTATGAGAACGGGACTCTGCTGGCGGCAAACGAACGCTTCTCTTTCGAAGGGCAGGTGGTCATCAGTGAAATTGATGTGGAACACTTGCGTACGGAGCGCCGGGTGAATACGACCTTCGCGGCTTGCCATGCAAATTGTGTTTCGGCCCTTCCGGTACGAATCTTTACGGAGTATGTCAACAGCAGGGATTTGAACCTGACACGTACTTTTGAACCGCATCCATTTGTTCCGCAGGGGATAGCGTTGGACGAACGCTGTGAGGAGGTATTCTCCATCCAGGTGTCCGGACTGGCGCAACGTCTGGTGCATACTAAAGCGAAAAGTGCCGTTATCGGCATTTCGGGTGGACTGGATTCTACGCTGGCGCTGCTGGTTTGCGTAAAGACTTTCGATAAGTTGGGATGGTCCCGCCAGGGTATTGTCGGTGTCACCATGCCGGGATTCGGAACGACCGACCGTACTTACACGAATGCCATCGACCTGATGAACTCCCTCGGTGTGACTGTCCGCGAAGTCAGTATCAAGGAGGCCTGCATACAGCATTTCAAAGACATAGACCATGATGTCCATGTGCACGACGTGGTTTACGAGAATGCGCAGGCACGGGAGCGTACCCAAATCTTGATGGATATTGCCAACCAGACCTGGGGAATGGTTATCGGTACGGGCGACCTTTCGGAACTTGCTTTAGGATGGGCCACTTACAACGGCGATCACATGTCGATGTACGGTGTGAATGCCAGCGTCCCCAAGACTCTGGTGAAGCACTTGGTGAAATGGGTGGCAGAGCATGATATGGACGATGCTTCACGTGCTACCTTGCTCGATATTGTGGATACTCCCATCAGCCCGGAACTGATTCCGGCAGATGAGAACGGTAATATCCAGCAGATTACCGAGGATTTGGTGGGGCCGTATGAGCTTCACGACTTCTTCCTTTATTACTTCCTGCGCTGCGGTTTCCGTCCTTCCAAGATATTTTTCCTGGCAGCACGCACATTCAAGGGGATGTATGATGAAGAAACCATCAAAAAATGGTTGCAGACTTTCTGCCGTCGTTTCTTCAACCAGCAGTTCAAGCGTTCCTGTTTGCCGGATGGTCCGAAGGTGGGCAGTATCTCTCTGAGTCCGCGCGGTGATTGGAGAATGCCGAGCGATGCTTCGTCGGAGATGTGGCTAAGGGAGGTGGAAGGACTCTAATTCTTTACTTCGGGTATTCCGTAATATCGATATGGGTATTTGATGACTGCATCTTGTTTGCATTCTTGCTGCATGTATTTTGCAGTGCGACTGCAAACGTGTTGCAGTATCACTGCATAACTGTTGCAGTCGTACTGCATATCGGTGTGCAGTGCCACTGCAACGGCTTTGCAGTGGCACTGCAAAATGTATGCAGGATTTTGCAGTAATAAGCTGTTGATTAATAACTAGTTGTAAAAGTAGGGATATGCTGCGTGTATGGAAAAGTGCAGCTTAGTTTCGTTTCCCGTAGTATCGTTTGTAGATTTTCTTGTATTCTTTTCCCTTTTTGAAACTATCCAGCCATGTGTTGAGGCTGTCCAGCAGGATAGGGGACTGTTTGCTTACTCCCCAGGAATAGAATTGCGTGAAGCTGATGGCGGTATTGATGTCTATTTGAGGAATGCTGTCGGCTGCGGTACGGGCAATGCTTTCGTCGCATACGGCATAGTCGATGTCTCCATGGGCTACCAAGGCAATCAGTTGTTCGGAACCGTACTTCTCTATTTCCTCAACGTAGATGGTGTCGCCTATCTCATTTCCCAGGTTGCGGATGCGTAGTATGGAAGGGGAGCCTTTCACTACGTGCAGTGTCTTTCCAGCCAGGTCCAGTTGGCTTTTGATGAATAATGACGAGTCGGAAATATTCTCAAGCTTGCGTTGCACCAGCACTTGCTTGTTCAGCACAATAGGGGTGGTAAGCAGCAAGGAGTCTTTCAGCTCACTGGTGGCGAGGATGCCGTAGGCAATCACGTCATATTGCCCGTCGGCCAGGCCTTCCAGCCGCTTGTTGAAGCTCATTTCCGGTGATATGGCCGCTTGCAGCCCGTGGTCGCGTGCAAAAGCTTCTATCAGCTCGTAGTGGAAACCGGACAAGGTGTCATCATCCACATAGAAGCTGATGGAGTTGTATTCCGTCGAAGCATGTATGATGCCTTCGGCAGCTATCTCGGCATAATCGCGCGGATGACCTTTCGGTTTCTCTTCTTTCTTGATGAGATAGTGGGCAATGAGAGCCGCTGCAATTCCCAGAAGTGCGTATTTGAGCAGTCTGCTTTTCGTCATACAGTCATCTGTTAGTCATAGAAATTCCATGAGACGCCAATTTTGAACAAGCGCGGATTGATGGGGTAGTGCGGCACCAGGAAGGAATTGGCGCTTCCCATACCCGCGTTGACGTGATACATCATGGCAAAGATACGCGTCCGCTTCAAGTGCAGGTTGGCATATACGTTTACGATGGGGTAACCGCCTATTTCCACCAAATCGTCCGTAGGTTGCAGATGGAACTGCTGGACGCCGGGTGCATAGGCAGGTGCGTTGTACTTGGTGAAGTAACGGACATCGGCACCCAACTGAACGGTCAGCACCTTCTTGGCGAGTTTAGCCAGTATGTAGAAGTTATGGTAGAGCGAGAGTTGGGGCAATGGAAGTACTGTTTCATTGCTCGTCTTCTGCCAGGTCACCTCATTGTCCAGGTGGAAGACACCGAGGCGGAAGTCTTGTTTCAGTGTGGCGGACAGCACTTGTATGTTGCCTCCGTTCTGTTCGGGCAGGGCGCTTTGGTTGAAGTAGGTGTAGTTCTTGATATTCTCTACGCCGGCACGGAGATTGGTTCCCCAACGGGAAATGTTCAGCTCGCCTTCCACACGCGTACGGAATTCCTTGTCCATGTTGTCGTTGTCCCAGTTGTAGTGGTTGGAGTGGTAATGGCGCATATAGAAGGAAGGAAGCGTGTTGCTCACATAACCGCGGGCGTAGAAGTTCACCGTATCTTTCCATAGACGGAAGTTCAGGTCCAGATTGGCGTTGACGCGGAACTGCCCGATGGCTTTGTCTACCAACCCCACTTCACCGTTTACGTTGTAGTGCAGCAGTTTGCCTTCGCGCTTGGCGAGTTCGCCACCCAGGAAGATTTCCTGCTCGGTGTAGCGGATGCGGCGCATGTCGGTAAGTGTGTCCGTATTCATCAGGTCGTACCGGCTGAACTTGTGGGAGATATAAGCCGTAAGTCCGGCTTTGGCGTATTTGTTGAAACCTTCCAGCAAGGCTATTCCGAACACGTTCTTTACACTGAATGCTGTGGTGGAGTCGTTGCTGTAATTCTTGTAAAGCTTGTAGTCTTCCGGGAAGAATCCTTCGGGCTCGCTTCCCGAACGGAATTGGTGCCGCGACCGCTCTACTTTCAAGGTATGGATAAAGCTGGTGACGGGGACGAACTCTTCTTCGAAAAGTGAGTCGTTGTCTGCGGTAGAAACAGACGGCAGGCTGTCATTGGCAGCTGCAAGTGTGCTGACCGATTTTGATGCTATGCTGTCGTTTGGCAATGCTATGTCGTTGTTCGAAGCGGATATTTCGGCTTCAGAGGACGGGGAGGATGAGGCTTTGGGTGCGGATACCGTCGGTTTGCCTTCTTGTGTGTTCCGTACTCTCCGCGTAAAACCAAGACGATAGCGCTGTGTCAGATAGATATAAAAATCCTTGTTACGGTTGGAACTCTGTTCCAATTTGACCGGGATAGTGGTGGACTCGTACTCTTTCTTTCCTCCGGACATGTTTTCGGGACGGGTGATGTATTGGTCGTCTGCAATACCGCCGTTCTCGTTCATCTTCAGGAAAGTTGTTGTAGACTGCTTGTACCTGGTATTTCTCGCCGATATAGCTACCGAACAGACCTGCATTGAAGTGCGAGGTGGACTGGTTCTGGTAATAACCGCGTCCGTACAGATAGTCGATGTTAAAGCCAAATGCCAACTGCTTGTTGACGTTGACGGAGAAGTAGGACTTGAAGCGTTCTTCACCGTTCACTTTGCTGCCGGCTTTGTAGTAGGTAAGATTGGTGTAAGGCACGTTGCTGTTGGTGAAAAGCACCTGGTCGGGACGTGTGAAAAAACTGGAGAAGGGAGCCATGAAGATGGTAGGTTCGCTTTCCTCCCGTTCGAAGAACAGACGTGAGAGGCGTGGAGAACCTAAATTTCCCAAGTAGTTGTAATGGCCGAACATTCCTTCCACCAGATTGGTGCTCTGGAAGTTGAGGCTGGCTGTGTCGGCAGGTATGATGGTACGGTTGCCCAGTGTCTCACTTAGTTTCCACATGTAAAGCTTGGGTGGAAGACTTTGAATCTCAGTATTGGTACTGTCTTCCAGATTGTCCGGCTGGGTATTCGGGTCAATCTGGTTACCGAACCGGTCGCGATTGTTCATCGGGTTTAAGGTGTTTTGCGCCATAGCCCCCCATATCCCTATAACGGACAGAAATATATATGTCAGTACAATTCGTCTCATAATTAGGCGCAAAGATACAATAAAAAATTATTTGCTTACTGAATTCAGCCTTTTTTGCTTCTTTTAAACTGTCTTGTTTTCTGTTTGTTCTATACTGCTTCCGGTTCTCTGCCCTTGAATCCATACTTTTTCCGGCTTGAAATGAAATAAGCCCTTGCAATAAATCAATATCACAAGGGCTTATCCGTTTTCCTTTATCTCTTATTCTGGCGTAAAGTTCCTCCTCTTATGGGGAGTGGCTTTACATAGCCTTTCATTTCATTTCCTGAATAAGTTCCATTCCTTTCTTGATAGCTTCTTCGTTCATCGGTATCAAGTGGTGGTGGCGTTCGGGCAGTGTCTTCTTCAATCCTCTGAGTACACTGTCCAGTGTAACCATCGGCTTGATTTTCAATAATCCACCCAATACAATCATGTTGAATGCCTTGGCGTTGTTCATTTCATTGGCGGCATCCATGGCGTTGATGCGGTAAACGTGGATGTCCTTACGCGTCGGCGGGTTGATGATGCCGTAACCGTCGTAGATAAGTACGCCTCCGGGTTTTACCTTGCTTTCGAATTTCTCCAGTGACGGCTGGTTCAGGATGATGGCGGCATCGTACTTGCTTAAGATGGGTGAGGATATTTTCTCGTCACTTACGATGACTGTTACGTTGGCTGTACCACCACGTTGTTCCGGTCCGTAAGCCGGCATCCAACTCACTTCCTTATTTTCCATCAGTCCCGAGTATGCCAAAATCTTTCCCATGGACAATACACCTTGTCCACCGAAGCCTGCTATAATGATTTCTTCTTTCATTGTTCTTCTGTCTTTAGCATGATTATTTATCTTTCAGGTCACCCAGCGGATAGAACGGGAACATGTTCTCTTCCATCCATTCATTGGATTTCGCAGGAGACATCTTCCAGCCGGAGTTACAGGTGGAAACGATTTCCACAAGGTTGGAACCTTTGCCTGCCATAGAGTTCTCGAATGCTTTGCGGATAGCCTTTTTTGCTTTGCGGATGGCACGGACTGTTTGTACACTTTGGCGGGTAACGTAAGCGGTTCCTTCCAGTTGTGCGGCGATATCTGCCATTTTCAGCGGATAACCGTGCAAATGAACATCACGTCCGTAAGGGCTGGTAGATGTCTTCATGCCTACAAGGGTAGTGGGAGCCATTTGTCCCCGGTCATACCATAGATGGCATTGTTGATGAAGATGATGGTGATGTTTTCGCCGCGGTTCAAGGCGTGGATGGTTTCGGCAGTACCGATACAAGCCAGGTCGCCGTCTCCTTGGTAAGTGAACACCAGGCGGTCTGGCCAAAGGCGCTTGATGGCAGTGGCAAGTGCGGGCGCACGTCCATGGGCGGCTTCCTGCCAGTCGATGTCTATATAATTATAGATGAACACGGCACATCCCACGGGGGAGATGCCTATTGCTTTGTCTTCCAGTCCCATTTCTTCGATAACTTCGGCTACGAGTTTATGAACTACGCCGTGACTGCATCCCGGGCAGTAGTGCATGGGATTGTCGTTCATCAGAGTCGGTTTCTTGGCAACCAGATTCTCGGGCTTTATAATATCTTCTTTTGTCATAATCACTTCTCCTATCTGTTGGTGAACCGTATGAAAAACTCCATCAACTTGACGAATATCGCCGCGCCGCAGACGTAGATGAACAGCTTGAAGTCATCTTTTGCAGCAAAATATATAATGATAGCTGCCAGGGCAAGTACCATGAAGAGAATGTTCAGTACGTTTCTTATTTTATCAGGATTCATTTCTTAATCAGTTTTTCTTTCAATGCATCTACTATCTCATCCGGATCGGGAACAATGCCGCCGAGGCGTCCGAAATGTTCCACTTTCACTTTACCGTTCACGGCAAGGCGGACATCTTCCACCATCTGTCCGGCATTCAATTCTGTAACGAGCATACCTTTCACCTTGTCGGCATACGCGGCAATGACTTTGGTCGGGAACGGCCACAACGTGATGGGGCGGAGCATACCTACCTTTATTCCTTCTTCGCGTGCCAGCTCCATTGCTTTCTGTCCGATGCGTGCCATAGAGCCGAAGGCTACAATCAGGTAGTCGGCATCATCGCAATGAATTTCCTCGAAGCGAACCTCATTCTCTTCTATCTGCTTGTATTTGGCCTGGAAACGGATGTTGTTCTTTTCCATTTCTTCCGGTTTCAGTTCCAATGAGGTGATGACGTTGGGTTTGCGGCCATTGGTTCTGCCGGTAGTGGCCCATGGGCATTGTTCGATGACTTCCGCATCGGTGCGGCGTGGCTTTTGTACCGGGAGCACCACTTTTTCCATCATCTGGCCGATGAAACCGTCAGCAAGGATAATTGCCGGATTACGGTATTTGAAGGCAAGTTCGAATGCCAGTCCTACGAAATCTGCCATTTCTTGTACGGAAGCCGGAGCAAGGGCAATCAGACGATAGTCACCGTGGCCGCCTCCTTTTACTGTCTGGAAATAGTCGGCCTGGCTCGGTTGGATGGTTCCCAGACCGGGACCGCCGCGCATAACGTTTACAATCAAGCAGGCAGTTCGGCACCTGCCAGGTAGGATATACCTTCCTGTTTAGACTGACACCGGGGCTGGAAGATGATGTCAACCCATTTTCCCACTTCCGGCACCGCCGTACACCATATTAATAGCTGCCACTTCACTTTCTGCCTGTAGCACCACCATGCCGGTAGTTTCCCAGGGTTTCAGTTCGGCAAGAGTTTCCAATACCTCCGATTGCGGAGTAATGGGATATCCGAAGTAACCGTCTGCACCGCAACGGATGGCTGCGTGGGCGATGGCTTCGTTTCCTTTCATTAATACAACTTCTTCTGCCATATTCTACTGATTTACAGATTTATTCTACTTTTATTTTATATACTGAGATACATCCGTCCGGACATACTGGGGCGCACGACGCACAGCCGTTGCAGGTATCTTCCAATATTTGGTGGGCATAGTTATACCCTTTTACGTTCACCTCTTTGGTGAGGGCTATTACGTTGAGCGGACACGCTACCACACACAAGTTGCAGCCTTTGCACCGTTCGGTGTCTACTACGATTGCTCCTTTGATTTTTGCCATAATTTACGTTCTTTATTTATTGATTGTACATATCCTTGTTGTAGAAGTTCAGGATGTCCATAGCCATTTGATAGGCATGTTGTGCCGGGCTTTTTCGGGGTTCAGGTCGATGGCATACTGATAGTTGTTCAGTGCTTGTTGCCAGTTGCCTTGTTTCCGATAGGCATTTCCCCGCAGGTAGTAAGCTTCGTCTTTGCCGGGAAAGTCTGTTTGCAGTATTTCGTCAAGCTGCTGGATGGCTTGCTCTACATTTCCCTGGTTGATAAGCTCTTTTATGGTATTCAGTCGTTCCATATCTAAAAAATATCCGGGTTATCGAACCACAAAGATAGTTTTTATTTGAAGACAATGAGCATCTTCACTGTGAAAAATAAGAAAAAGGGGCAAATAAAAAGCCCGAAGTTTCTCACGATTCTATCAGAATGTCAGAGCTTCGGGCGGATATCATAAAGAATGTGATTCTACTGCTTTACAAGTGTACCGGTATCTTGTCCACTCTTCGTTGGTGGCGTCCGCCTTCGAATGGTGTACTGAAGAATTCCCTCATAATCATGTCGGCTTCTTCGGTACTGATGAATCGCCCTGGCATGACAAGCACATTGGCATCATTGTGCTGGCGTGCCAAATGGGCTATTTCTGCCGTCCAGCAGAGGGCTGCGCGGATACCCTGATGCTTGTTCAGCGTTATGCTGATACCTTCACCGCTTCCGCAGATGGCAATTCCCGGATAGCACTCTCCGGCTTCAACGGCCAGTGCCAAAGGATGTGCAAAGTCGGGATAGTCGCAACTCTCGGTTGAGTAGGTCCCGAAGTCCTTGTAAGCCCAGCCTTTGGCTTCCAACCAGCCGCGAACATATTCCTTCAATTCGAAGCCTGCATGGTCGGAACAGATTCCTATTGTTTTCATGATGGTCAGTTAATATACCAATGTGCCAATGTGCTGATGCCTGCAGCTTGTAGGGCGCGGGCAATCAGCACATCAGCACATCGGATAATGATTATAACATTGCTTTTACTTGCTTGTAAACGTTCTCTGCGGTGAAACCGAGCTTTTCGTCCAGCACTTTATAAGGTGCCGAGAATCCGAATGATTCCAATCCCCATACTTTACCGCGGGGACCTACCAGCCCTTGCAGTGTGACGGGCAGACCGGCTGTCAGGCCGAATACCTTGGCACCACACGGGATAATGCCTTCTTGATATCCCGGAGCTTGGCTACGGAACAGACCTTCGGAAGGAACGGACACGATACGCACCTTGATGCCATCCTTGCGCAGCAATTCAGTACCGGCTACCAATGTGGCAACTTCCGAGCCTGAAGCAACGAGGATTATATTTGGATTTTCATCGGAGCCGGCTACAATATAAGCGCCTTTGGCAGCTTGTTCGTAATCGTTGCCTTCGGGCAGGTTGGCGATGTTCTGGCGGGAGAAAATCAAACCGGTTGGGGTTGTGGTATTTTCCATTGCCAGTTTCCATGCCACAGTTGTTTCTTCTGCATCTGCCGGGCGGAGTACCAACATGGAATTATGTCCCTTGTGGTTTTTCAGTTTTTCCATCAGGCGGATTTGGGCTTCCTGCTCTACCGGTTCATGGGTAGGACCGTCTTCACCTACACGGAAGGCATCGTGTGTCCAGATGAACTTCACGGGAACTTCCATCAGGGCTGCCATACGTACGGCAGGTTTCATGTAGTCGGAGAATACGAAGAATGTTCCGCAAGCGGGGATTACACCACCATGCAGTGCCATACCGATACAGCAGCAAGCCATAGTCAGTTCGGCAACACCGGCCTGGAAGAATGCACCGCTGAAGTCACCTTTCTTGAAGGCATGTGTTTTCTTGAGGAATCCGTCTGTCTTGTCGGAATTGGAAAGGTCGGCAGAAGCAACAATCATATTTTCTACTTGAGTGGCGAGAGCACTGAGCACAGTGGCAGATGCTGCGCGGGTGGCAACGCCTGCTTTCTGTTCGATGGCGGCCCAATTCACTTCGGGAGCCTTGCCGGAGAAAAACATTTCCAGTTTGGCAGCCTTTTCCGGATTGGCTTTTGCCCATGCGGCTTTGGCTGCATACTTTTCAGCCATGATTTTCTTCAGCTCAGTTGCACGCTTGGCATATAGTTCGGCCACTTCGGGGAAGATGACAAACGGATTTGTCGGGTCACCACCCAAATTCTTGATAGTGTTTATATAAGCGTCGCCGCCCAGAGGAGCACCGTGCGTGGCACAATCAGCCTCGTAGCTGCTGCCGTCTGCCTTGCGGGCACCTTTACCCATTACGGTATGACCGATAATCAGCGTCGGACACTCTTTCTCAGCTTTGGCTTCGTTCAGTGCACCGCGGATGGCATCGGGATCGTTACCATTGATTTTAATGACTTTCCAGCCCCAAGCTTCGTATTTCTTGCCGGTATCTTCGATGGTCACATCCTTTGTCTCGGTAGAAAGCTGAATGTCGTTGGCATCATAGAACATGATGAGATTATCCAACCCTAATGCTCCGGCGATACGGCCTGAGCCTTGGGAGATTTCTTCCTGGATGCCACCGTCAGAAATATAAGCGTAGATGGTCTGTGGCATTACTTCTTCGAAACGTGCCTTCATGAACTTGGCTGCGATGGCTGCACCGACTGCAAATGTGTGTCCCTGGCCGAGCGGTCCGGAAGTGTTTTCGATGCCGCGCATGATGTCACGTTCGGGATGTCCCGGAGTAGGGCTTCCCCATTGGCGGAACTCTTTCAGTTCGTCCAGCGTGAACTTGCCGGTCAGGGCCAATGTAGAGTAAAGCATCGGTGACATGTGTCCCGGGTCGAGGAAGAAACGGTCACGACCTTCCCAAGCCGGATTTTCAGGGTCATATACCAAGAACTCTGAGAAGAGTACATTTACAAAGTCAGCACCACCCATGGCACCGCCCGGATGCCCGGAGTTGGCTTTCTCAACCATGGATGCAGCAAGGATACGGATATTGTCCGCCGCACGGTTCATAAGTTTGTTGTCGTTCATATTGAATCTAATTAATTTTGAATATTATCAATAGGTTATTTGGTCCTTGTAGGTTTTCCAAGGGCAAAGATAACTCTTTATGCGTAATTCACAACACTCGAAGAGTGTCTTTTTTATCAGTATTACTGCCTTTTTGCTGCTAAAATGATACTAAACGTATTTAGCTGATTTTGTGCGGTGCACGGTAGTTTTACTGTAACTCAATAGTAACGATTGATTTGGCCGGAAGTTTAATCTTGAGAATATCTTTATTGATTTTTACCTCTTTGAACGGAACGGGTTTCACATTGTCGGGATTTTCAAATGAATTGTAGTCCGTCAGATTGGTGGAAGTCAATATTTCACCAACTGCTTTCTTGGCTTTCGTTCCAGACAGATTGATGGTCACTTCCTGTGCATTGTCTGCATCTACGTTGGACATGGAAATGTGTATCTTGCCGTTTGGGTCTTTGGAGGCGGTAGCGCTGACCATTGGTATTCTGCGGTTGTCGCGTACATCCATCATGTCGCAGCTCAGCTCAAGAGGAATGTAGGTGGCATCCTGGTGTACATTGTACATTTTGAATACATAGTAAGTGGGGGTGAGCACCATGTTTTTTCCGCTGGTCAGAATCATGGATTGCAATACATTGACGATTTGGGCAATGTTTGCCATTTTCAGACGGTCGGTATATTTATGGAAGATGTCGAAGCTGAGGGAAGCGACAAAAGCATCACGCAATGTATTCTGTTGGTACAGATGTCCGGGATTGGTACCCGGTTCAGTGTCCCACCAGGTTCCCCATTCGTCAAGCATAAGAGCCACGTTCTTTTGAGGGTCGTATTCATCCATAATGGTGCAATGCTTCTTGATGACATCTTCTATTTCGCGGCATTTGCCCAGTGTCCAGTAATAGTCGTCTTTACTGAATTGGGTGGCGGCGCCTTTACTGCCGTTCCATCCGCTGACGGTATAGTAGTGCAAGGAAAGACCGTGCATACGGCCGCCTACGCGGTCCATCAGACTTTGGTCCAGTTATAGTCGTAGTCGCTGGCACCGCTGGCTATCTTGAAGAGGCTATTGCCGTCGTAGTTGCGGCAGTAGGTGGAGTAGCGGCGGTAGAGGTCGGCATAATATTCGGGACGCATGCTTCCGCCGCAGCCCCAGCTTTCGTTACCTACACCGAGGTATTTCACTTTCCATGCTTTGTCACGACCGTTCTGGCGGCGAAGTCTTGCCATCGGAGAGTCTCCTTCGGAAGTCATGTATTCTACCCATTTTGCCAGTTCTTCTACAGTACCACTGCCTACGTTTCCACTGATATAGGGTTCACAACCCAGCATTTCGCAGAGATTGAGGAACTCATGGGTTCCGAAACTGTTGTCTTCGATCGTGCCTCCCCAGTTGTTGTTCACCATTTTCGGGCGGTTTTCTTTCGGGCCGATACCGTCCATCCAGTGGTATTCATCGGCAAAGCAGCCACCCGGCCAGCGAAGGACGGGAACCCGGAGCTCCTTCAGTGCATTGAATACGTCGGTACGATAACCGTTGATGTTGGGAATATCGGAGTTTTCACCTACCCAAAGTCCGCCATAGATACAAGTTCCCAAATGCTCTGCAAATTGGCCGTAGATTTCTTTGGGAATGATTTGCCCGCTCTGGTCTGTGTGTAAAGTGATAGTGGCACTTTTCTGTGCGAAGAGTGACAACGAGGTGGAGAGAAATATGCTACTGATAAATAACTTTGTGTTCATAGTTTTTTAGTGTTATTAAATACTTAGTTCTTGAATCTTACTGCTGCTTCTTCGATGGGCAAACCAGCTTTATAGCTTTCGATGTAGGTGTTGAATCCGCTTACATCTTCGGCTGTCGGTGAGATTTCAATACCGGCATTTCCGGTGAATACATGCTTGTCCAGGAAGTCGGCAAGGGATTGGTCGTTTCCGTTGTTTGCAAGGTAGGAAGCGAGGAGGGCAATACCCCAGGCACCACCTTCGCCGGCTGTTTCCATAACGGAAATGGGTGAATTGATGGCAGCTGCCAGTATTCTCTGGCCTACTCCTTTGGTTTTGAAGAGTCCTCCGTGACCGGTGATTCTGTCTACTCTGATTTTCTCTTCATTGAAAAGGATGTCGTTGCCGATTTTGAGAACTCCCACTGAAGCATACAGATGGGTGCGCATGAAGTTGGCAAGGTTGAACTTGTCGTTTGCCGAACGTACAAACAGTGGACGTCCGTCTGCCAGTCCCGTTATAGGTTCGCCTGATATGTAGTTGTATGAGATGAGGCCTCCGCAGTCTGCATTGCCTGTCAGGGCGTGGTTATAGAGCTTTCCGTAGATTTCGTCCATATCTACGGGGATACCCATCAGTTCCTGGTATTCTTTGAAAATATTGATCCAGGCATTGAGGTCGGAAGTGCAGTTGTTGCAATGCACCATAGCTACGAGGCTTCCGTCGGGGGTGGTTACCATGTCAATCATTTCGTAGGGCTTGGACAATTCTTTTTCCAATACAATCATTGAGAAAGAGGAGGTGCCTGCCGATACGTTTCCAGTGCGCTGCTTTACGGCGTTGGTGGCAACCATGCCGGTTCCTGCGTCACCCTCGGGCGGACAGACGGGAATTCCTGCTTTCAGATGTCCCGATACGTCGAGGCGACTGGCTCCTTCGGGAGTAAGGAAGCCTGCGTTTTCACCGGCCGACAATACCTTCGGCAGAATATCCCGAAGTTTCCAGTCGTATCCTTTCGGAGCAATAAGTTTGTCGAACTTATCCACCATTTCAGAAGAATAGTTTTTGGTGATGGGATCGATGGGGAGCATACCGGAGGCATCTCCTATGCCCAGTACCTTTTGGCCGGTTATTTGCCAGTGGACAAAACCTGCAAGGGTGGTCAGGTAATTGATGGATGGAACGTGTTCTTCATTATCGAGGATGGCTTGGTAGAGGTGGGAAATGCTCCAACGCAGAGGGATGTTGTAGACAAATAGTTCGGATAGGGCTGCGGCAGCCTGGCCGGTATTGGTATTTCTCCAGGTACGGAAGGGCACAAGGATTTCTTCTTTTTCATTGAATGCCATATAGCCGTGCATCATGGCACTGACACCGATGGCTGCCAGGGTTTCTATCTCTGTATCGTAAAGGCTCTTTACATTAGCACGAAGGTCTGCGTAGCAATCCTGCAACCCATACCAGACAGCTTCGACGCTATATGTCCACAGTCCGTCGACTAACTGATTCTCCCAAGTATGGCTTCCCTGGGCGATGGGTTTGTTTTCCTGGTCAATCAAAACCGCCTTGATTCGTGTGGAACCGAGTTCTATGCCAAGGATGGCCTTACCTGCCTCAATGGTTGATTTTGCATCTAATTTCATGGTATTAATGATAATTTACGGATTTATAGTACGATTATAAACAACGGATTACTAATTGCAAACTACTAGTTACGTTTGTGGTACGTGTAATTAGTAGTCCGCAATCGGTAATCCGTAATGATTATCAGCAAAGTGCCTTGTTCAGCATATAGTAGACTTCATTCATGCGCAGTTCTTTTTTGAACTCGCTGATGGTGGTATTTTCATCGATAACCACCATTTCGATGCCGGCCATTTCGGCAAAGTCTTCCCAATATTCCACCGTCAAGTCGTAGGAGAAGCTGGTATGATGTGTACCTCCGGCCAGAATCCAGGCTGCAGCGCCCACCTCGAGGTTGGGCATTGGAATCCACAGTGCACTGGCAACGGGCAACTTGGGCAGAGGCTTGCTCTTGATGCATTCTACTTTGTTCACAATGAGGCGGAAGCGGTTGCCCAGGTCTACGATGGTAGCGGCTACACCTTCACCTTGCTTGCTGGTAAATACCAGGCGGGCTGTTTCGCTGTCGATACCGATGCTCAGACGGTGCACTTCCAGTTTCGGCTTCTGTTCGGCAATCAGTGGACAGACTTCCAACATATGTGCTTGCAGGATGGCGCTCTTTTCTCCGTCGAAGTTCAGCGTATAGTCTTCAAGGAAGGAGCACCCCTTCGGCATGCCTTGACTCATCACCCACGTGGTACGGTATAGTGCCGCAGTTTTCCAGTCGCCTTCGGCACCGAAGCCGTAACCTTCCGCCATCAGTCGCTGTGAGGCCAGTCCGGGGATTTGGTCAAAGTCGCCCAAATCGTTGAAGTTGGTGGTGAAGCCTTTGGCACCCGTGTCTTTCAGCACGCGGCGAATGGCGATTTCGGCCTTGGCGGAGTTCCATACTTTGGTGTAGGCTTCCGTACGTGCGTCTTCCAGTTCGGGAGCGTGGTCGTAGAGCTTGAAGTATTCTGCTACGAGTGCCTTCACGTCCTCGTCGCTGACAGCATTGTAGTGTGTCATCACATCATTGATGGGATAGTAGTCCACATGATAGCCCAATACTTGTTCGGCACTGACCTTGTCACCGTCTGTCACAGCCACGTTGTTCATCTGGTCGCCGAAGCGGATGATGAGCATATCCTGCGCATCAGCCCATGCGGCAGCTACGCGCATCCATGCGGCAATCTGGTTTTGGGCTTTTTCGTCCTGCCAGTGGCCTACTACCACTTTGCGGTTCTTTCGCATACGTGTCACGATGTGTCCAAATTCGCGGTCGCCGTGAGCCGATTGGTTTAGGTTCATAAAATCCATGTCCATCGTCTCCCAGGGAATTTCCTTGTTGAACTGTGTATGGAAGTGTAGTAATGGCTTCTTCAGTTCCTGCAAACCGTGAATCCACATTTTGGCAGGAGAGAAGGTGTGCATCCAGGTGATGACCCCGATACACTTTTCGTCGTTGTTGGCGGCCTTGAAGGCAGCAGTTACTTCTTTGGATGAATTGACCGTACCTTTATATACTACCTTTACGGGCAGTTTCCCGGAATCATTCAGACCTTTCACCATTTCATTGCTATGTGCGTCTACCGCGATAACTGCGTCACCTCCGTACAAGAGCTGTGCTCCGGTTACGAACCATACTTCATATTGTTCAAATGCGTTCATACAATTTATTTTTATAGTTTATATTTAAAGAATGATAGTTATTTCTGTCCATAATAAGCGTTAGGACCGTGCTTGCGGCTGAAATGTTTTTCTATCAGCAGCGGATTCATGGTCAGATTGGGGTTCACGGCATAGGCTATACTTGCCATTTTTGCCACCTGCTCCATCACTACGGCATTATGTACCGCTTCGTGTGCGTCTTTTCCCCACGAGAAAGGACCGTGGTTCTTTACCAATACTCCGGGAGTATGTACCGGGTTCAGCCCCTCAAAGCGTTTTACGATGACATTTCCCGTTTCCAGTTCATACGCTCCTTCCACTTCCTCCTTCGTCATGTCTGCTGTGCAGGGTATGGCGTCGTGGAAGTAATCGGCATGTGTTGTCCCGATATTCGGTATGTCACATCCGGCTTGTGCCCAGGCTGTGGCGTAAGTAGAGTGCGTGTGCACCACACCGCCGATTTCGGGGAATGCCTTGTAGAGAACCAGGTGGGTCGGCGTGTCTGAAGAGGGCTTTAACCGTCCTTCCACGACCTTACCGTCAAGATTCACCACTACCATATCTGTAGCTTTCATTTCATCGTAACTCACCCCACTGGGCTTGATGACTACCAATCCCGTCTCACGGTCGATGGCCGAAACATTGCCCCAGGTGAAGATAACCAGTCCATGCTTCACCAACTCAAGATTGGCATGGAATACTTTTTCTTTCAGTGCTTCTAACATAACTCTATTTTACAGTTTAAATTTCGGTGCCTTACGATATAGATTCTCGTTGAACTGATATAGTGCAGCTCCCCGTTTGGAGCCGGTTTTGTCTATTTTGTCCGTCTTTTCGATACAGTCCAGTTCGGCTATCCGCTTACGGAAGTTGCGTTTGTCCATGGCTTCTCCATAGATGGCTTCGTATAGACTTTGTAGCTGCGATAAGGTGAACAGCTTGGGTAGCAGGTTGAAGCCTATCGGCTCGGTAGAGGCCTTCTGCTGCATCAGCTTCCGTGCCTGCGCTACCATTTGCGGATGGTCGAAAATCAGTTCCGGCAGTTCGTTGATATTTACCCAAAATGCATTGTGTTTCTGCACCAGTTCTTTATCATACTCATTGATGTTGATTAGTGAGTAGTAGGCAATAGAGACAACACGTTCGCCCGGGTCACGGCCGATGGCTCCGAATGAGCCGACCTGCTCCATGTATACATTGTCCAGTCCGGTCAGTTCATGCAGTACGCGTTTGGCAGCATCGTCCACGCTTTCATCCTCTTGTACAAATCCTCCCATCAGAGACCATTCGCCCATTGCCGGCTGAAAGTTACGCTTCAGCAGCAGCAGGTTCAGTTCCCCTTCGTTGAAACCGAAAATGATGCAGTCCACGGAGACGTAGAATTTGGGGTTCTTACTATAATAAGTTGTCATAAGTATGTATATTTATCGTTTGACAGTTGAGTGTTACCAGAAATAAATATAGAATAGAGCACAGAGAATCACAACTCCCAGTGAAGCAATGACATCCCATTTATTCCAACTTTCTCTGATTAGTTTTTTGTAACTGCCGGTGAAGGTTATAGCTTCTATCTGCTCGGCAGTGGGTTTGGGAGTGAAACAAGAAACTACTGCCATCAGTACGAGCAGGAATACAAGCAGCCAAATTTCGAAGATGAGCCAGTTGGTCTGCCAGAACCAGCTGGTGTATTCCCAGTACCAGCCGTTCATGACGTCTTTACCGGTATTGGTAAAGATATTCGTCAGTAGGCGTACCATACCGATGATGAATCCTACAATCATGCCTACTTCACCCGCTTTCGGTGTAATCCGTTTTGAGAAGATACCCAATGCAAATACGGCTACCATGGCAGGAGCCAGGAGTGACTGGATGCCTTGGAGGTAATCGTATAGACTTCCTAGACTCATCATGATGGGAATCCATGCCATACCAAGGATAACAACTACTACTGTGGCAATACGTCCTACCAATACGTAGGTAGCTTCACTTTTTACCTTTGCACATGGGTTTATAGAAATCTTCAGTGAAGAGAGTGGCACATGAATTGAAGAATGCAGCCAGCGAAGCAACCAGGGCACAGATGAAACCGATAGTTACAATGCCTTTTACACCGGCGGGCAACACGTCTTTTACCATAACGGCAAAAAGCGGCATCTGTGTTTGACATGTCGAACTCGCCTTTGGCGGCCAGGGCTGCTGCCACCATGCCCGGAATGAGGAACATGAATACCGGCAGAATCTTGAAGTAACCGGCTGCAATGCTACCGCGACGGGCGCGCTTCATTACGACATCATTCGCTTCTCCTTTACTTTGTCCAAGCACACGTTGAACAATGTGCTGGTCTGTACACCAATACCAGAAACCGATGATGGAAGCTCCGATGAATACCCAAAAACCGGGATATTCCTGATACATCGGGTCTGCTTCACTCCAATGGAACATGTGGTTGGCACCGTATGCATGGCCGTCTGCTCCTACATTCATGGCATTGCGGGCATGTTCCATCATTTCTGTCCAGCCGGTAGCGATACTTCCACCACCTAGAGCTGACAGCCCCAGGAACAGAACGAGAAAGGAACCGATAATTAGAATAGGGGTCTGGATAGCTGAAAGGGTCATTACCCCCTTCATACCACTCAATACCGTGAAAAGACCGGTCAGTACAATCAGGCCGATAGCTCCGTACCAGAATGGTAGTCCAAGAAGAAATTCGAGGAAGATACCTCCGGTATAGGCTGTTACGCTCACTTTAGTCAGAATGTAGGCAATCAGTGTTATGATGGAGAGCCATGAACCCGTGCGTTGTGTGTAACGGTATTTCAGAAAATCGGGCATAGTGATGATTTTTCCCATCTTATTATTCAGCAACTGATAGAACGGAACAAACAACCATCCTAAAAGAAGAATCATCCAGCCTTGCATTTCCCAGTGAGCCATGCCTACTCCCGATTTTGCTCCGGTTCCGGCAAGACCTACCAGGTGTTCCGAGCCAATGTTGGCAGCAAAGATTGCTGCACCGATAATGTACCAGGGTTCTCCTTTACCAAATAGATAATCAGCACTGCTTGCTCCTTGTTGCATACGTTTGTCTTTCTGGACAGCACGCCATACAGCCCATATTACAGCTGCCATGCCGACTATGAGGATTACCCAGTCGAGCCATATAAATTCATGTGAATTCCAATTCATTGTACGATGTGTATTTAAAAGGTTATTTTTCTATAGTGAATTTAAAGATACATTCGCTGTTGTAAATTTGTCCGGGTTCCAGTACGACAGAAGGCCATTGGGATTTGTTGGGGCTATCCGGATAATGTTGTGTCTCGAGGCATACGGAAGCGCGTTGGTTGTAAGTAATGCCTTTTTTACCTTTTACGGTGCCGTCCAGGAAATTCCCGGTATATACTTGTATGCCTGGCTCATTGGTATAAACTTCCAGGGTGATGCCGCTTATAGGCGATGTCAGTTTGGCTGCCACTTGGGATAGGTCACCTTTAGTATTCAGTACCCAATTGTGGTCATATCCGTTTCCATTCTTTATTTGTTCAAAGTCCGTCCGGTTGATGTCTTGTGCCACACTCTTGGGAGTGGTAAAGTCCATTGGTGTTTCTTTGACGGAGATGATGTCACCCGTTGTCATGAAAGTACTGTCTACCGGAGTATAGTTGTCTGCATTGATGTATAAGATGTGGTCTGTTGCTGCCTTTGAAGGGTCACCTGATAAATTGAAATAAGAATGGTTAGTCATATTGATAACCGTCTTTTGGTCTGTTGTTGCACTGTATTTTATATCAATGGCATTGTCATCCGTTAACTTGAAAAGTACTTTTGCCGTAACATTACCCGGGAAATTCTCGTCTCCATCCGGTGAAATGCGGGTGAGCTCCAGAGTTGTGCTGTCAATGGGATTGGCACTGTATACTTGGTATTGCCATCCTTTGGGGCCACCGTGCAGGCAATGTCCGAAATTGTTCTGTGGTAACTGTATGGTATCTCCGTCAAGAACGATTTTCCCTTGGTTAATCCGGTTGGCGTAGCGTCCGATAGAAGCACCAAAGTCACTTGGAATGTTGATGTAATCGGCAATGCTGTCAAAGCCCAATACTACATCCTGCATAACTCCATTTTTGTCGGGTACCATAATGGATACAATACGTCCCCCAAAGTTTGTGATGCATACTTCCATGCCCGCTTTATTCTTCAGCGTATAAAGCTGTGTCTGGGCGTCATTGACTGTTGTTTGGAATTTTACTGGATCAAGACCGGACAGCGTAAGCGTTGTTTCTGTCTTTTGATTGCACGCAGTTAGCATCATTGCGGCAATTCCTGCAAGTAGAACATGTCTTTTCATGGTTTTGTATTTAATGTAAATGAGATGATTATCTTTCTTTGGGTGTAAAAGTAACACTTTTCTTTAGTGTAGGCTGTACACTTTTATATGTTATGCAACATAAGTGTCAAGAAACATATCTGTGCCAACTGGCTGTACAGATAGATGTGTTCGGAATAAACTTCTCGGATGATTTTGTTTTTAGAGTGGAAAACGGTGGAATAGGGGAGAAGAAAAAGGCGCTTCCCTGCACTGGGAAACGCCTTTTATTTGAATGCTGATGTCTATTATTCTAATCTGCGGGCACCGTCGCTGATGACTACATCATATACTTTTGGGCTTCTGCCGAACTTCTTCTTGAATTCATCTTTTGCTTTTTCGATGAATGTACTGTACAATTCATCCTTTACCAGATTGATTGTACATCCACCGAATCCACCGCCCATGACACGTGAACCGGTAACTCCACAATCGAATGCAAGGTCATTCAGAAAATCGAGTTCTTCGCAGCTTACTTCATACAACTTACTCATGCCATGATGTGTTTCATACATCTTTTGGCCTACAGTTTCATAATCGCCTTTCTCCAGGGCGTCGCAAACGTCGAGTACGCGTTGAATCTCTTCGATGACATATTCTGCACGCATATAGTCTTCTGCGCTGATGTCGGCTTTGGCTTCTTCCAGCATGCCCATGGTAACGTCACGCAGGAATTCTACGTGTGGATGCTTCTTCTGAACAGCGGCAACAGCAGCTTCGCAGCTTTGACGACGTTTGTTGTATGCTGAAGATGCAAGTTCGTGTTTCACTACAGAATCTACAAGAACCAGACGATAGCCTTGCGGGTCGAATGGGAAATACTGATATTCCAGTGAACGGCAATCCAGGCGGATGAGGCTTCCTTTCTTTCCGAATACAGAAGCAAATTGGTCCATGATACCACAGTTTACGCCACAATAGTTGTGTTCTGTAGATTGTCCCACTTTTGCCAATTCAAATTTGTCTATTTTGTTGTCACCGAACAAGTCGTTCAAAGCATAGGCATAGGTACTTTCCAAAGCTGCTGAAGAGGACATTCCTGCACCCAGAGGCACATCGCCTGCAAAAGCTGTATTGAAACCTTTTACATCTACACCGCGTTTCATCATTTCCCGGCACACGCCAAAGATATATCTTGCCCAGCTTGCGCGGGGTGCATCTTCTTCATTCAAGCCAAATTCCACATAATCTTTCAGGTCGATGGAATAAGCTTTTACTGTGTTTGTGCCGTTGGGCTTTATTTCTGCAATCATTCCCTTATCGATTGCTCCGGGGAATACAAAACCACCGTTATAGTCTGTATGCTCACCGATAAGGTTGATGCGACCCGGAGAAGCATAAACAGCTCCCGTTGTTCCGTCAAAGTGCTTGATGAAACGGCTTCTTACGTATTCTATATCCATGATATTTATATTTTATAAGGTGAATAAATAAATTACCTATATTTTCTTGTTAATCGACCTTGATGTCCTTATTGACATTTTTGCAGCCTACCAAACCGTAGAACAACAGATAGCCAAGGGCTGCGATGATAACCCAGTAACTCGGCATGAAACCTGCAATGTCGGCCACCAAACCTTGGATAACGGGCAAGATGCCGCCGCCGCATACCAATACCATGAACAGACCGGAAGCCGCTGCCAGATATTTACCCAATCCTTCTACGGCCAAATTAAAGATACCACCCCACATGATGGAAGTACACAGACCTACCAGTACCAGATACATTGCATTGATGGGTACTTCTGCAAATCCGAAAGAGAGACCTCCCGTAGCACTTTGTTGGAGTACCGGCAGATTGACAAGCGAACCGGTAGATGAGAAGATGGCAAGGAATACCAAAAGTAAGCCTAATGCGGAAGTAAAGGTAAGCATTGCCTTACTGGAGATTTTTGCACCCAATGAAGCGCCGGCCAGACGTCCAATCAGCATGAGGAACCAATATGTACCTACAACAAAACCGGAAATGGTGGAAGAAATGCCTGCTCCTCCCTTTTCAATCGGATCGGTCAAAAACAAGTTCAGAGTACCCGGTACACCAACTTCGACACCTACATATACAAAGATCGCTATAGCTCCCAAAATGAAGTGGCGGAATTTTAAAGCGCCTGACATCAACTTACCGATAGGTTCTGTTGAAGTTGCAGCATTGGGTTCCGGTATGGGCACAATCAAAAGAACGAAGAACGCGATGGCAAATACAGCCATTGCTGTGTACATTACAGGGAATATCTGAGAGATAGTAGCTTTTTCAATGGAACCGGCAATCAGAGGATACCTACGAACATCGGAGTAATGGTGGCCATTACGGAGTTGAAAGAACCACCCACTTGGATAAGCTGGTTTCCTTTGTTACCTTCGCCACCGAGCTTGTTCAGCATCGGGTTGACTACCGTATTAAGCAAACACATGGAGAAACCGGCGATGAAAGCGCCAATCAAATATACGGCAAAAGCCATATCAGGGCTTGAATGACCGGATAAATATTGGATACCTACACCGATAAAGCCTACAGCTACTGCTATCAATGCCGTTTTTTTTATACCCTACCCGTTGTAGTAAGATGCCGCTTGGTATTCCCATCACTGCATATGCAATAAAGTTACCAAAGTTACCCAACATTCCTAAAGCGTTGGATACTGAAAACTGATTTTTCAGTACGATTCCCATAGGGGCAGCAAGGTTGGTAACAAATGAAATCATACCAAAAAGGAAGATCATCGTGATAATTGCGATGAGTTTACCATTCTGTTTTTGTTGTGTCATGGTTTTGTAAAATTAATAAGTTTATAAATTGGATTAGTTATTTCATTCTTGTACACCAAACTTGTAGATTGTCACTTGCTGGTACTCATCACCCGGTAGCAATACTGCCGACGGAAAATGGGACTTGTTGGGCGTATCGGGAAAACACTGGGCCTCAAAGCAGACTGCACTTCTTGCAGGGAAAGTGGCTCCATGGGCACCTTCAAAGCCCCCGAGCCAGTTTCCTGTGTAGAGCTGGACGCCATTTTCAGTGGTATATACTTCCATCGTTCGCCCGCTGTTGGGCTCTATGCAGGTGGCTGCAAGGCTCAGCTCTCCACTTTCAGTCTTGTTCAGTACATAGCAATGGTCATATCCTGTGCCATTCACAATTTGCGTATGTTTCTCATCAATTCGTTCACCAAGAGTATGGGGAGTACGGAAATCCATAGGAGTACCTTCTACCTTCAATATCTCTCCGGTAGGAATGGATACTTCATCGATGGGTACATAAAAATCTGCGTTGATGGTAACAATATTGTTTAAGACTGTAGGGGAGGGATTGGCTATACCGGCAAGATTGAAGAAACCGTGATTGGTCAGATTGACGATGGTGGCTTTATCGGTAGTAGCCCGGTATTCGATGACCAGAGCATTGGTCTCATCCTCCAGGCGATAAGTCATTTCTACTTCGAGATTTCCGGGGAAGCCCTCTTCGCCGTCAGCGGATGTGTAGTTGAAGATGACTGTTGATGGCTCTGGCTGGACAGCATCCCATACACGGGTATGAAAACCAGTCGGACCACCATGCAGTGAGTTGGGACCATTGTTGATTGCCAATTGGTGCTCTTCGCCGTATAAAGTAAACTTTCCTTTAGCTATCCGGTTACCGTAGCGTCCGATGGTAGTGTTTAGAAAAGGTTCCGGGCTGTTGATTACATGTTCAATACTGTCGTGTCCTAATACAACATTGGCATATTTGCCATTTTTGTCGGGTACCATGATGGAAAGTATTGCACAGCCGTAATTAGTAACTGCAACTTCCATTCCCTGGGCATTCTTCAGGATAAACAAATCTGTCTTTTTGTTATTTATATCCTTTTGAAAGTCTTTTTGGTTCAAACCGGACAAATTACTTTCTGTTGGAGTAGTGTTTATCATATCCATGGTATTAATTAAATTTCTTGCAAATAAAAAGAAATTCTTTTGTTCCCCCAAGTAATTGGAAGGAAATGTGGAGAACATTTTAGGAAAGTTTAGCGTTTAACAAATGGAATACAAATTGATATTTTTTGTATGTTTGCCCCCGGAATCTAAAAAAATCACATCATTAACAGAAAGTTCTAATAAAAACTACGAATGTATCCTCTGAAATTTGAGCCTATTCTGAAGCAAACGCTTTGGGGAGGCGACAAGATTATTCCATTCAAACATTTGAATGATACCCTTGCCAATGTAGGCGAGAGTTGGGAAGTGTCGGCAGTAGAAGGCAGTGAGTCTATAGTGGCCAATGGTGCAGACAAAGGATTGACGCTGCCGGATATGGTCAGAAAATATAAGGAAGACCTGGTAGGAGAAGCCAACTATGCACGTTTCGGAAATAAGTTTCCTTTATTGATAAAGTTTATTGATGCCAAGTTGGACTTGTCGATTCAGGTACACCCGGGTGACGAGTTGGCTAAGAAACGTCATAACAGTTTTGGTAAAAATGAAATGTGGTATGTTATTGCTGCTGACCAGGGTGCCAAGCTGATTTCCGGTTTTGCAGAGCAGATTACTCCGAAAGAATATAAGGAACGAGTGTATAATGGTACGTTTGCGGATGTTCTGCAGACTTGCGCCATTAAACCGGGCGATGTGTTTTATGTGCCTGCAGGTCGGGTACATGGAATCGGTGCGGGAGCTTTTGTAGCAGAAATACAGCAAACGTCGGATATCACTTACCGTATTTTTGATTACAATCGTAAGGATAAGGATGGTAAATCAAGAGAACTGCATACAAGCCAGGCCATTGATGCCATTAATTTTGCAGATGTGCAGGACGATTTTCGTACGGAGTACGAGCAGGTGCAGAATGAACCGGTAGAAATGGTGGCAAGCCCGTATTTCACGACTTCCATCTATGACATGACGGAAGAAATCACTTGTGACTATTCTGAACTGGATTCTTTTGTTATTTTTATTTGTGTGGAGGGTTCTTGCCGTATTATTGATAATGAGAAGAATGAAGTTTCCGTACAAGCGGGCGAAACAATCCTGCTGCCAGCTGCAACCCAAGAAGTGACGATTGTGCCTGAAGGAGCAGTGAAGTTGCTTGAGACGTACGTATAAAAGTGCTCAGACTATATCGGATAAAAAAAGAGGGGATGACTGTTATGGCCATCCCCTCTTTTTTTATCCGATATTCTATCTCTTTCTTCCAAATATTTTTCTGAATTTCTTCATTACCTTTACCCCCAATACTATACCGTCAAAAACAGCCATACCCGTGTTGAATGCTCTCATCATGGCATTTGCCTTGTTGGTAGCTGGTTCCAGCGGAGCAAAAATTTCTTGTGTAAGCCCAGTCATGATTTCTTTCTGGAGTCGTATTTCTTGTAGCAGCATGGCTTTTTTCTGGGCGATGCTTTCTAAAGTGACGGGAGTCGTATTGGTCGTATTATCCATGAATATTTCGAATTAATTGTCTAAGAATAATTCTGCGATAAGTTTTACTGTCGGATCAATAATGAGCTTTTTGCGGAATAGGACAAGCAGAACGATGAGTAGGATATGGAAGCACGTGATAAGTGCAAAACTCATCATTAGCCCGCCTACCAGCGGAGCTAAGATATAGACCAGCGTAAACGACAGATGAAACAGAACCACTACGCCGAGTATGACGACCAATAGCACCAATAAAAGTGTAGAAAGCAGTTTGGATAGTTTTTCGGTGACTTCCAGTTTGGTATATTCTTTTTGCAGCTCCAGGTATTTCTTGAATTCAATGAAGAGCTGCTGCATATTTTCTATACTTTTGTCGTCTGCAAACATAGTGGTTCTGTTTTTTACCTTATTCCGTTACCTCACCTTTGATTTCCGCAGCAATTTCATCTACCAAGTCTTCCATTTCGCTTCGGTTCAGACGAATCCCTTTCTTACGGAGAATTTCTGCGATTTTGTTACGGGTGTCTTCTCCTTTTTCAGGAGCAAATAAAATACCGAGGGCTGCACCTACTGCGGCGCCACCCAGGAAAGCTGCTAAAACATTTAATCCTTTCATAATGATATTCCTTTCTTTTTTGAGGTTCGTACGACAAAACTAACAAATTTTTTTGAAACTTTGTTCGGAATATCAGTTTTTTTATGATTGTCTTTATCTTCCAACTCCTTTTGGGGTGTTGTTTTGCGAGGTTTGCTTTTTTCTTCTCCAAAAGTCTCCATTCGTACGGCTCCCGCGATAGATTTTGTTTTCCTTGGTTTTGGCCTTAATTTCTTCAGTCTTGATTTTCTGGGCTTTTAAACCATCGGCGGTGACAAAAGGGTGTTCTTTTATTACTGGGATACTTTTCCCTATCAATTTTTGGATATCTTTCAGGTAAGGCAGTTCTTCCGATTCGCAAAAGGAGAGGGCAATACCGTCGTGGCCGGCACGTCCGGTTCGTCCGATACGGTGCACGTATGTTTCCGGAATGTTGGGCAACTCATAGTTGATGACGTGTGATAGTTGGTCCACGTCGATACCTCGTGCTGCAATATCGGTTGCTATCAGTACACGCAGTTCATGGTTCTTAAAGCCGGTCAGTGCTCGCTGTCGGGCATTCTGCGACTTGTTTCCATGTATGGCTTCGGCTCTTATTCCGGACTTACTAAGGGTACGTGCAAGTTTGTCTGCTCCATATTTAGTTCTGGTGAAGATAAGTACGGACTTGATAGCCGGATTCTTCAGCAGATGAATCAGTAAGTCTTTTTTCTCTTTTTTCTCAACGAAATAGACTGATTGGGAGATTGTGTCAACCGTAGACGATGCAGGGGTGACTTCCACTTTCTCGGGGTGCGTCAGCATGGAGTTTGCCAAGGTCTCTATTTCTGGAGGCATTGTGGCCGAAAAGAAGAGAGTCTGCCGTTTTGCGGGCAATAGCTTTAATATGCGTCGGATATCATGTATGAATCCCATGTCCAGCATCCGGTCTGCTTCGTCCAATACGAAGAACTCGAGCGCTTTTAGGTTAATGAAACCTTGGTTGACCAGGTCTTGCAGTCGTCCGGGAGTTGCAACCAGTATTTGTACTCCACGTTTCAGTTCATCTGTCTGTGGCTTTTGTCCTACACCGCCGAAGATGACGGCATGTCTCAGTCCGGTATACTTACCGTATGCACTGAAGGATTCTCCTATCTGTATGGCCAACTCGCGGGTCGGCGTCAGAATGAGTGCTTTGATACTTTTGCGGTTATCCGTTTTATACAACTTTTGCAAGATAGGGATGGAAAATGCGGCGGTTTTGCCTGTTCCGGTTTGAGCACATCCTAATAAGTCTTTTCCTTGAAGTAATATAGGGATCGATTTTTCCTGGATTGGGGTAGGGGTGGAATACCCCTCTTCTTGAAGAGCCTTCAATATAGGTTCTATCAAATTCAAATTTTCAAATGTCATGTAATCAATTAAGTGAGCCTCATGCTCTGTTTATATTTGGCAAATATACGTCAAGTCTTCCGGGAAATCTCTTTTTATGGAGGGGTTTAATTATATTTAACTAAGGATGCTGAGGTATAATCGCATGTTATGGTGTACTTTTGTTCCATATTTAGATAGTGGCATGGAAAAATGATGAAATTGCATTTAAAATATCTTTGGATTGTATTGGTGGCTTGTACTTTGACCGCTTGCATGAATGGTGGGGGTGACTTGGCCGGTAAGTGGCAGTTGCGTCAGTATCAATATGCCGACGGTACATCAGAGAAGGTGGACAGTGTATTCTATAATTTTCAAAAAGGAAGTTTTTCTGCCATATGTTTGTTGAAAGATGGAGGGGTGACTACGTTTTTTGGAAATTATTCTTTGAAAGGTGCTGAAATTTCCATTATTTTGTTGCCTGAAAGTGTTAACGATAAAAACTATGATACTTATTTCGGGTGGCCGGAAGGAAAACGTACCTTTAAAGTGGAAGATTTGTCCTACTCTTCATTGCGTTTGGAATATGAGGGTACGAAATCTATTTTTCGAAAATTTTGAGATAAAGAATAAGAATAGACGATTTTACTAATAAAAACAATAGAAAAGATGAAAAAATTAGCCGTATTGGGAATGGGAGTATGCATAGCTCTGGCATTCTCTTCTTGTAAATCAAGTGAAAGTGCTTATAAGAAAGCATATGAAAAGGCAAAACAGCAGGAATTGGCCGAGCCGCAAACAACTGCCCCTGCTGAAGAGGTGGCTCCAGTGGTTACCGCTCCAGTAGAAGTAAAGGTGGTGGAAAGTGCACCTGCCGGCATGCGTCAGGAAAAGGTGACTGTGGTATCAGGTGGTACCAGCTTGAAAACCTTTAGTGTAGTTTGCGGAGCTTATAGCGTGAAAGCTAATGCGGAAGGTGTGAAGCAGGCATTGGTGAATGAAGGTTATACTGCAATGGTAGTTCATAATGCAGAAAGAAATCTGTATCGTGTAGTTATCGGTACATTCGATGACAGAGCATCCGCCGAGAATCTGCGCGACTCTTTCAAAGCTAAACATCCTTCGAATGATGACTTCCAGAAGGCATGGTTGCTGTATAGCGTCAATTAATAGAATTCTTTTTGGTAATTCATAACAGAAAGGAATGTATGTTTCCTTTCAAGATGAGGCAGTAACTGCGAAGTTACTGCCTTTTTCATGATATGCCGAAAGAATGTGAAGGCTGGCGCTGTCGCGTGTTTGGTTTGGCAAAACAAAGTGTTCAGTACTGTGAACTAACGGACTAATTGAGAAAAGACCCAGATAAACTCATGTTGTCACAGTCTCTTTAGTTCCTCTTCCTTCGTGAATATTTCACTCTATTTCTCTGCTCCGGATTGATTTTTCTGATTGTGAAAAGTGCTTATAATATTCTCTCTTTCGTTTAAAAGAAGTTATAAAACAAGAGGTGGAAACTTTTAGACCTGAAAAAGTTTTTAATTTTGTGCCTTATCTTTGAGAAGAATATAGTATGGAACGACGATATATACTGAATGCGATTGATGCCGCTTTGCAGGCTGGCGAGAAAATCCTTTCCATTTACGATGATCCGGCATCGGATTTTCAGGTAGAAAAAAAAGCGGATAATTCTCCTCTTACTATTGCCGACCGTAAGGCTCATGAAACTATCTGCCGTTTTTTTGGCTGATACACCTTTCCCTCTGCTAAGCGAGGAAGGCAAACATTTGCCTTTTTCGGAACGACGGAGTTGGGAAACTTTATGGATTGTAGACCCTTTGGACGGTACGAAGGAGTTCATCAAGAGGAACGGTGAGTTCACAGTGAATATAGCTTTGGTGCATCACTCAGTACCGGTAATGGGAGTCATTTATGTGCCGGTAAAAAAGGAGCTCTATTTTGGAGTGCATGATTCGGGTGCTTATAAGCTATCCGGTATTACTGCACGTGATGGAATGTCGTGGGATGAACTGCTTGTGAAAGCTGTCCGGCTGCCGGAAACAAGCGTGCACGAACGGTTTGTAATTGTGGCTTCCCGTTCGCATCTGACGCCCGAGACAGAAGATTATATCGAGAAAATGAAATGCAGCCATGCGGAAGTTGAGCTTATATCAAGTGGAAGTTCCATCAAGATTTGTCTGGTAGCCGAAGGAAAGGCGGATGTATATCCTCGTTTTGCCCCTACGATGGAATGGGATACGGCAGCAGGACATGCCATTGCACGTGCTGCCGGAATGGAAATTTATCAGGCGGGGAAGGAAGAACCTTTGCAATATAATAAGGAGGATTTGCTGAATCCGTGGTTTATCGTAGAACCCAAGCATACCGAAATAAAATAACGACTTTATGACATTTGAGATATTGTTTGTGCTGCTGGCATTGTTGGGCATGGTGATTGCCTTGGTTCTGGATAAAATGCGTCCGGGCATGGTGCTCTTTTCTGTCGTAGTATTGTTCTTGTGTGCAGGTATCCTCACTCCTAAGGAGATGCTGGAAGGGTTCAGTAATAAGGGGATGATGACTGTTGCCATGCTGTTTTTGGTCAGTGAAGGTATCAGGCAGTCGGGTGCTTTGGGGCAAGTAATCAAGAAGCTGCTTCCCCAAGGTAAGACTACGGTCTTTAAAGCGCAGTTCCGTATGTTGCCCACCATTGCTTTTATTTCAGCTTTTCTAAACAATACTCCGGTGGTTGTTATCTTTGCTCCCATTATCAAGCGTTGGGCCGAATCTGTAAAATTGCCTGCTACCAAGTTCCTTATACCCCTTTCTTATGTGACGATACTTGGCGGAATCTGCACCCTGATAGGGACGTCGACCAATCTGGTGGTGCATGGTATGATATTGGAAGCCGGATATGAAGGCTTTACTATGTTCGAGTTGGGTAAAGTGGGCATTTTCGTCGCGATTGCAGGCATCCTTTATCTGTTCGCTTTTTCCTCAAGGCTTTTGCCGGATGTTCGTACGGATGCGGTAAAGCTGGATGAGGAGCCGGAGGAGCATGGAGATTTACATCGGGTGGAAGCTGTACTCGGCGCCCGTTTTCCCGGTATCAACAAGAAACTTGGTGATTTTAACTTCAAGCGGCATTATGGGGCCGAAGTGAAGGAGATTAAGCGTAGCGGTCAGAGCATTGTCGGAAATCTGGAAAATGAATATCTCCGCGAAGGGGATACGCTGGTGGTGATGGCTGATGACTCTTTTGTAAAGACCTGGGGGGAATCTTCGGTGTTCGTGTTGCTGGCCAATGGCAAGGATACGGAACCGGTGCCCGGAAAGGGAAAGCGCTGGTTTGCCTTGGTTTTGCTGATATTGATGATAGTGGGTGCAACGGTTGGTGAACTTCCGGTTGTCAAGGAAGCTTTTCCGGAAATCAAGTTGGATATGTTTTTCTTTGTTTCCATTACTACTATTATTATGGCATGGACAAATATCTTCCCGGCCCGCAAGTATACCAAATATATATCTTGGGATATTCTGATAACGATTGCTTGTGCTTTTGCTATCAGCAAGGCGATGGTGAATTCCGGAGTGGCAGATGCTGTGGCGCGTTTCATTATAGGCATGAGCCATCATTATGGCCCCCACGTGTTGCTGGCTGCTGTGTTTATCATAACGAACTTGTTTACAGAACTGATTACGAACAATGCGGCCGCGGCACTCGCTTTCCCGTTGGCACTTTCCATCTCTTCACAGATGGGAGTCAGTCCGATGCCTTTCTTCGTTGTAATTTGTATGGCGGCTTCTGCCAGCTTCTCCACTCCTATAGGGTATCAGACTAATTTGATTGTACAAGGTATCGGTAACTATAAGTTCACGGATTTTGTACGCATCGGGTTACCTTTGAATATCATTACTTTCCTGATATCCATTTTCTTGATTCCTTTAATTTGGCCATTTTAAAAAAAGAAGAAATAATAACATATGGAAGAAAACAACCACATATATCCGATATTTGACAAAATGCTGATGCGGAAAGACAAAGAAGACTTGTTGAAGCAGCACAGCGTGATGGTTTGGTTTACCGGTTTGAGCGGCTCCGGCAAAAGTACGATAGCCATTGCCTTGGAGCGCGAACTTCATAAAAGAGGATTGCTTTGCCGTATCCTGGATGGTGACAACATCCGCAGTGGCATCAACAATAACCTCGGTTTTACGGAGGCCGACCGTGTGGAGAATATCCGGCGTATAGCCGAAGTTTCCAAACTCTTTCTTGATACGGGTGTTATAACAATCGCGGCTTTTATCAGTCCTAATAACGATATTCGTGAAATGGCGGCTGATATTATCGGACAAGACGATTTTCTGGAAGTTTATGTCAGTACCCCGCTTGAAGAGTGTGAACGCCGTGACGTGAAGGGACTTTATGCCAAGGCACGTAAGGGAGAAATCAAGAATTTTACAGGTATTTCCGCGCCTTTTGAGGAACCGGCTCATCCGGCTTTGACGTTGGACACCTCTGTTCTCAGCCTGGAAGAATCGGTCAATAAACTGTTGGAACTCATTTTACCAAGAATTCAGAAGAAATAAGATATAATGAAAGAAGAATATAAATTAAGCCATTTGAAGGAACTCGAAGCAGAGTCTATTCATATTATCCGTGAAGTGGCAGCGGAGTTTGAAAATCCGGTGATGCTGTATAGTATCGGCAAGGATTCTTCGGTTATGGTGCGCTTGGCCGAAAAGGCGTTTGCTCCCGGCAAAGTGCCGTTCCCGTTGATGCACATCGATTCCAAGTGGAAGTTTAAGGAGATGATACAGTTCCGTGACGAGTATGCCAAGAAGTATGGTTGGAACCTGATTGTAGAAAGCAATATGGAAGCTTTCAATGCAGGTGTCGGGCCTTTTACGCATGGCAGCAAGGTGCATACGGACTTGATGAAAACGCAGGCTTTGCTCCACGCATTGGATAAGTATAAGTTTGATGCAGCATTTGGTGGTGCCCGCCGTGATGAAGAGAAGTCACGTGCGAAGGAACGTATCTTCTCTTTCCGTGATAAGTTCCACCAGTGGGACCCAAAAAATCAACGTCCTGAATTGTGGGATATTTATAACGCCCGGGTACATAAGGGAGAAAGTATTCGTGTGTTCCCTTTGAGCAATTGGACTGAGCTGGACATCTGGCAATATATCCGTTTGGAAAACATCCCTATTGTGCCGTTGTATTTTGCCAAGGAACGTCCTTGTGTGGAGATTGACGGAAATCTGATAATGGCGGATGACGACCGCTTGCCGGAACAGTACCGCGACCAGATAAAGATGCGTATGGTGCGTTTCCGTACGCTGGGTTGCTGGCCGTTGACCGGTGCTGTGGAAAGCGATGCCGATACCATCGAGAAGATTGTCGAGGAAATGATGACCACCACCAAGAGTGAACGGACGACCCGTGTCATTGACTTCGACCAAGACGCAAGCATGGAGCAGAAGAAGCGCGAGGGATACTTCTAAAGGAATTAAAAATTAAGAATTAAAAATTAAATCATTAAGGATGAACGATTCTACACTTGATATAAAGGCTTTTCTTGATAAGGATGAGCAGAAAGACTTGTTGCGCTTACTGACTGCCGGTTCTGTGGATGACGGAAAATCCACATTGATAGGCCGTCTGTTGTTCGACAGCAAGAAACTATATGAGGACCAGCTGGACGCACTGGAACGCGACAGCAAGCGCATGGGAAATGCCGGCGACCACATTGACTACGCCCTTTTGCTGGACGGCTTGAAGGCGGAGCGCGAACAAGGCATCACCATCGACGTGGCATACCGCTACTTCTCGACCAACAATCGTAAGTTTATCATTGCCGATACTCCGGGACACGAGCAGTACACACGCAACATGATTACCGGGGGCTCTACAGCTAACTTGGCAATTATTCTGGTGGATGCGCGTATGGGTGTCATTACGCAGACGCGCCGGCATACTTTCCTGGTGTCGTTGCTTGGCATCAAGCATGTGGTGCTTGCTGTCAATAAGATGGACTTGGTGGATTTCTCCGAAGAACGTTTTAATGAGATAGTCGATGAATATCGGAAGTTTATAGCTCCATTGGGCATTCTTGACGTAAACTGCATTCCGCTGTCAGCTTTGGATGGCGACAATGTGGTGGAGAAATCGGAACGTACTCCTTGGTATGAGGGTATTTCACTTCTTGACTTTCTGGAGACGGTACATATTGACAACGACCATAATTTGAAGGATTTTCGTTTCCCGATTCAATACGTCTTGCGCCCCAATCTCGATTTCCGTGGTTTTTGCGGTAAGGTGGCTTCGGGTATTATTCGTAAGGGAGATGAAGTGATGGCATTGCCTTCCGGTAAGAAGTCGCATATCAAGAGTATAGTTACATACGACGGCGAATTGGATTACGCCTTTCCGCCCCAGTCCGTCACCCTGACTCTGGAAGACGAGATAGATGTGTCGAGAGGGGAAATGCTGGTACATCCGGATAACCTGCCCGTCATGGACCGCAATTTTGAAACGATGCTGGTTTGGATGGATGAAGAGCCGATGGATATCAACAAATCATTCTTCATCAAACAGACCACCAATATAAGCCGTACTCGCATCGACAGTATCAAGTATAAGGTGGATGTCAATACGATGGAGCATCTTTCCATTGACAATGGAAAGTTGAGCAAGGAAACATTGCCGATGCAGCTCAATCAGATTGCGCGCGTGGTGCTGACCACTGCCAAAGAGCTTTTCTTTGACCCTTATCGGCAGAATAAGGCTACCGGTTCGTTCATCCTGATAGACCCGATAACCAACAATACCAGTGCTGTAGGTATGATTATCGATAGGGTGGAGGATAAGGAGATGCACTTGTCCGAGGACCTGCCTATACTGAATTTGCCTAAGCTGGGTATAGCTCCCGAACATTACGAAGCTATAGAAAAGGCTGTGAAGGAGTTGGAGCGCCAAGGCATTGCAGTGGTTGTGGAAAAAGAATGAACAGCTTTTTGATAGAGTGGGAGAGAAACTGTAATATATTAATATATAGACTATAATGGGACTATTAGAATTCAACAAGCTTCCTATAAACACATTGGTAGGCGCAGATTGGAAAACATTCAAGGATATAACGGGCGGTCGTGACATCGGTGCTGCCTACAAAGGCAAGTATCGGCTGACAAAAGCTGTCTGCCGCCTGCTGTCCACTTTGGCTCC
>VOFJ01000217.1_pt1 | contig 103203 bp, 215 predicted proteins | sample 5384081 | NCBI WGS metagenome assembly VOFJ01 (sample SAMN12384729, study PRJNA508395) | human gut metagenome | isolation source: healthy gut I | host: Homo sapiens | reverse complement strand
ATTTGCACCACATAAGCAGCCAGAATGCCAACTGCGGTCATCGACAATCGTTTTCCAGTCTGCGGAAAGAACCATCGGCTGACTCACCTTTTTTCCTGTGCCAAAGTCCCAGCATGCCGATGACACCCATAATCACCATCGATCCGACCATCAGATATGCCACTGCATCCTGAATCTTTGCAAACATATCCACACCCTTTAAATTGGCAATCAGAAGAATGACCGTCACCAGAACGGTATAGGAAAAGTTTGGAATCGGCAGATGAAAAATTTCTCCCATGGCATATGCGAAAATTGAGGCTTCCACACCGGAAGACAATACATTGCAGAACAGATACCCTCCCACCATGGAAATCATCGTCGGAAATCGGGCCCCAGGCAGGCAAGCGTATACTGTGCCAGTCCCCGGTCGTATTCGGCATCAGGGCATTGAGTTCCGACAGGGATGCAATGGTTGTCATGTTAAACAGACAGGCAATTACCATGGCAAAAAATAAAGGTCACGCCAATCGTCCCTGCGCCCTGTCCGAGTGAAACCAGACAACTCGTTGCAATGACAAGTCCTACAGAAACAGAAATAACACTTTTGAGTCCTAACTTCTTTTTCTTCCATAAACAGACCCCCATCCCCTACAACGCTTTTTCGCCCTCATCACCGGTGCGGACGCGGATGACATTATCCAGTTTATAGATAAAGATCTTTCCATCTCCGATGTGACCGGTATACAGCTGTTCCTTGATGATCTCTACGATGGAATTCACACGCTCCGTTTCCACAACAATATTGATCTGCTGTTTTTTGGAAGCAGTTCCATCTCTTCAAGCTCATCCACTTCATACTCTCTGGTTCCTTTTCCACACCGCATCCAAGTACCTGCATCACGGTCATTCCCCGCACACCGGCTTTGCTGAGTGCTGCTTTTAAAGCTGGAAAATTTTTGACATGCCTGTAATTACTTCAATTCTTGACAAACTCATGGTCTTTCCTCCTTGGTATAATGCTCTTTACAATTCCAGTTCCGGAATCTTTGTTCCTGTAATGAGCCGCTCATAACCCTGTGGGGTAATCCCGGCATACTGTTTAAAAATCTTTGATCATATGTGCTTCGTCATAATAGCCGCACTGCTGCGCCAGTGCGTCCAGCCGGATCATCTCTGGCATTTTATTTATGACATGCAGCAGCTTCTGAAACCGGACAAACCGTTCAAAATTCTTTGGCGAAATTCCATGCACCTGCTGAAAAACACGCCGGATATAACATTCCGAATATCCGGTTTCCTCTGCCAGCTGCCGGATACAAATGCATCCATTGGTATCATAAATTCTCTCCCCTGAGATAATTTTTCCAGCTTTTGTATGCCATCCGCCAGTTCTTTTCCACGCAGTTTTGCATATTCCGTCGTAAATACATTGACACACTCCGAAATATTTTTACTCCCGGCAAGTTTCTCGGTCAGGTGATCTCCAAACAGATTCCCATCAATCTCGAGATCTTTGTTAACCAGATCCCGGATAGAAAGTTCTTCCGGCAGAATACAGCTCCCCGGCTGAAAACGAACCCCAAAATATGAGCGTCCATCCTCAAACTCCCAGCCTTTTGCGGCAAAGAACCGTTCCGCCAATATACGTCTTGACATCCTGCTCTCCGATTCCAAACAACAGGTTACACTGCCATCCGGCACCGCTTTCATCTCTACCTTTGAATTTTTCTTTTTTGGAAAATTCATAAAAGTGGAGATTCCGGATTTCATTTTTTTTTTACCTCATAATCATCTGTATCCAGCACCAGATACGGCTGCATTGGCATGACGTTTTTCATTTTCTTTCGCCCCTTGTACTTAAACCTCTGCCAGGAATGCCCGGCAAAAAGTACTTAAAAAGGCGTACCTTTTATGCCATATCCGGCTGATCCCATAAAGGCAGTTCCACGCCGATACCTTCTTTTTAATGCATTGCGGTATACGGTACCGCCCCAGGCAATGTCCTCAACAGGCATACCGCCTACCGAGTATACAATGATCTCATCATCGCTCTCCCTTCCCGGATGCTTTTTATTAATGATATCGGCAATATCTACAATATCTTCCCGCTGAATCCGTCCTTCGTGCAGATAATCCGTAAACTTGGAACCTATGATCTGTACCATCTCATAACTCGGATACGGAAATTCCTCTGCCCAGGCTTCATACAGTTTATAGTTATCCACCACTTTCTTGCAGCGGTTGATCAGAAAATCATCATCAAACCGTGCAGCCGATGGCAGACAGATGAGTGCACCTTTTTTTTTTGACCCAGTCTTCTGCGATATATGGGAAATCGATTTCTTTTTACCGGTGCGGTGGAAGTAACACAGATGATGTCACTGTCTTTTACGGCCTCTTCCATCGAATCACATACGATGACCTGCTGAATCTGCGGACATTCCTTCTTTACGAACTCTTCAAATGCATGCAGGGAACGCTGTCCTCTTCCTTTCACTTTTACCGTAGTAATCTTCGGGCAGACGCTTAAAAAAGCCAGCAGACAGGTTCTTCCCATAACACCCGGTCCGATAATGGTAACCGTTTCGGAATCTTTTCTTGCCAGATATTTTGCCCCGACTCCCGGAATTGCTCCGGTACGGTAACAGCTGACAAGATTTGCAGACATCAGTGCCAGTGGCGCCCCGGTATCTTTATCGTTCAACATCATCATCAGAATGGAACGCGGCAGACCGGAAGCTTTATTCTCACAGTTACTTCCATACCACTTCATTCCGGCCATCTGGTATTTTCCTCCAAGATATGCCGGCATCGCCATAAACCGGCGGTCGTCTGCATTTTTCGGCATTCCCTCAAACTGCGGATCATCCGGAAAAATGACCTGTGCACCGTGGGAATTATGGTTGACTCCGGCCATCACATAATCGCCTTTGTTCAATGTAACCAGCAGATCTTCCATTGCCTCCACACACTGATCCATGTTCTTTACTCCGGCCTTGATCATATCCGGTTCACTCAAATATAAAAATTTAATTCTGGTATCCATATGCATTTCCTCCTTATGTTTTCAGAGGTATGGAATATCAAAGCAAATAAACAAAAAAAAGACGCCATAGTATCACCTACTATAGCGCCTTTGCTACTCATTCGTGCTTATAATATACCATACTATCTTTTTGATTGCTACTCTTGTATTCTTTTTTTATACAACAATCCTGCTATCTTAGATCACTGCCTGAAACCGGTCATACCGCAGTTCATGCAGATCCAGTGTAGTTTCTTTTCCCATGGCCAGTTCGGATAACAGTTTTCCGACAATCGGTGAAATTCCAAATCCGTGTCCGGTAAAAGCACAGGCTAACAGCAGTCCCGGCACTTCTTTAACCGGTCTGAGCACCGGTACTCCGTCTGCACACAGATCTTCATATCCGCCCAGGTACGAACGATCTTTGCATCGGCAAGTTTTGGAATGTATTTCATAATTCCCCGGCAGATGCACGGAGCAGTGATACTTGAAGTAATCATATGTCCATTGTCACGGTTTTTCTGCCTCAAATCCGGAAGCACCTCCGAATACAAAAAGATCCATGATTCGTCTGATGGCCGTAGAAATCCGCATCTGCGGGTGGTACCAAGCATCTGTGGAAACATCTTTGGCTCAGCCTCCGTAACCAGTGCCTCGATCAGCTCTTTTGCGCATCGGGATGTCAATGCCGACACTCGCTGCAATCGAACGGCTTTCGTATCCGGATGCCAGTACAATGGTTTCTCCTTCATACACATTTTCTGCGGTTACCACACGTCTGGCTTTTCCTTTGATCTTCTGGATCTCGAGCACATCCTCACCTGTGATAAACTCTGCGCCAAGCTCTCTGGCTCTCTTGTAAAAACCGAGGGTTGCAACGAGCGGATTGGCATGTCCGTCGGTCGGACACCAGCTGGCAACCGTAATCTCATCGCTTAAGTATGGGTTGATCTCACGCACTTCTTTTCCATCGATCATCCGCACATCCAGTCCCAGTGCAACGGCACGGTCCGTCAAATCCCCTCCCTGTAAGATTTCTTTGTGCTTTGCTGTCTTTCCGAGACGAAGGTTTCCTTCTTTATGGTATTCCATATCCACACCGAGTTCTTCGGACAGTGTCGGCCACATGTGTTCCACGGCATACATGGCAAGCGGAAGTTCTCTTGGATCACGTCCGGACTGTCTTACACCGCCTCCGTTTCTTGAGGAACCGCCGTTTCCGATATGATCGCTTTTTCGAGTACGATTACGGAAACCCCTTCTTTTGCCAGATAATAAGCTGTTGCGCATCCGATGATTCCACCACCGATAATTACTACTTCCGCATTATTCTTCATCTTCCTCGCCCTCCTTTGCCTCTGCCGCAAACACGCGCATCTCGATCGGACGCATCGGTGCCCGGGATGTTGCCGGTTCCAGTTCTGCCGGGGATACGTTCAGTTCTCTTGCCACGATTCCTTTTGACCAGCTTTGCACAGGTCTGTCCCTGACATAGTCCCATTCCTGTTCTTAAATACCGGCGGATCTCCGTCAGTGTGAACATTCCATCGTGCACCGCTTTGCGAATTTCCCCTTTGGTTACTTCCTCGCACCGGCAGATGATCATATCGTCATCCGGTCCCCGGTACGAAAGGTTGATATCTCTTGATCTATCATTAATCTCATGCATAATTTTTTTTCCTCCTCTGTGAATCAGGCTTCTGCCTTACGATAAAATCTGGCCTTCATTGCCATATCTGCCGGCACCTTAATCGTCAGCAGATTCGTATGGTCAAATGCCTTCGATGTCCTGACGGATACCACTTCCGCCTCACAGATTTTTTCACCGCTCCGGCTCATTCCGTATCCCTTTTCTCCCTTTTCCGGAAGTGGAAGGAATTCATATGGAAGCGTCACGGTTGCAAATCCCGGCTCATACGTTTCATCGACTAAGAAGATTGCCTGTCCGGAGCAGGATGCCACGCACATACCGCATCCGATGCAATCCACATCCGGATCTACCACCGGAAGGGAGGTAATATTTTCTCCAATCCTGATGCAATGCTTCGGGCATGCATCCTGACATGGGTTACACGGAATGTTCTGTGTACATTCCATCACCGGATGAACACCGACTTTGTGTGTCACGCCCGGGAAGCGTTCGATTTCATCATCTGCAACATATCCTTTTTTCAGAAGATTCATGGAAATATCGATTCCTTCTTCTGTCTTCTCGATAAGTTTTCCACGATTCTTTGGAGCAAACATGCCCTGACGCAGTCCGTCAAGTGCATCCTCCTGTTCTTTTTACCTTTGTCTTTAATTCTTCCTCATCCATATATCCCAGGTAATGGGCAGCTGCGATTCCTGCGATACGTCCCTCGATCATGGCAGAGCTGGCTTCCTCGATCCCCGATACATCGCCTGCTACGAAAATGCCCTTAATTGAGGTTTCGCCATATTCATCACAGATCGGAACCTGTCCGCCACGCTTTGGATTGTCTTCCATCTCGCAGCCCACCATCTTCAACAGCTGCGACATAGGAGAAAGTCCGACTGCCAGGCAGATCGTATCCACATCGAAATGCTTTTCGGTTCCCGGAATGAACTGGAAGTGGTCATCATCCACTTCTGCAATCGTAACACCGGTCACATACTCCTCGCCCTCTGCTTTTACGATGGTATGGGAAAGATAAAACGGAACACCGGTTCGTGCAACCTTTGCTGCATGAACTCCGTACCCACCGACACGGGGTGCTGCATCAACCAGTGCAACCACATCACAGCCGCACTGCATCAGCTGGAAGGATACGACCAGACCGACATTTCCGGAACCAAGCATCAGAATTTTGTTTCCCGGTTTTACCCCGTGCAGATTCATCATCGTCTGTGCGGCTCCTGCGCCGATGACTCCCGGAAGATTCCAGCCCTCAAAGGTAACCATATTTTCTGCGGCTCCTGTAGCAATGATAATGGAATCTCCTTTGTAGTGATGAACCTCATCTTTAATCCTTACCACAATTTCTTTATCCAGATACATGCCGATAACGGTTGCATTCAGCACAACTTTCACACCGGCATCCGCTGCTTCCTGCAACAGCTGCTGCCCGATCACAAAACCTCTGACTTTTGCCTTATGCTCCTTTGATCCCAAGAATTTATGGATCTGCTTAAACAGCTGTCCACCCGGCTTCTCATTTTCATCAAATACTACAACTTTCAGTCCCCGCTTTGCTGCCTCAACTGCTGCAGACAATCCGGATGGATGGCTCCTACGATAATCAGATCATAACGCTTCATATTACTCACTCCCCTCTACTGTTCTTCAAACGGTTTATCCGATACGCCGTACTGTGTCTGGACTTTCATGCCCTCTGCAAGCGGTGTCATGCAGGTGCGGACATTTGGTTTTCCATCCACGACCATCACGCAGTCGGTGCATCTTCCGATCGCACAGAAGATTCCTCTCGGTTTGTGTTCCTTTTTTTGGTATAACGGTGAACCATCACGCCTGCGGCTTTTAATGCTGCGGCAATTGGCTCTCCTTCGTATCCCTGTAATTCTTTACCATCATAGGTGAATGTAACCAGTTTCCCTTTCTGCTGTTCTCCAAGGATTGGATGTTTCTGAAATTCTGCTGCTCATATAACTCCTTCCTTTCTATGTGTAATCATGTATGGTTTCCGTGAAAATCAAAAAGACACCTATGATTCTCATAGACGCCTTTGTCTAATGCGGTGCCCCGTAAGGGGTATCGCCTTCGTACATCGCTTCCGCGTGAGCGGAACTCTCATGCGATGTGCTCCTTATTGCGGTGCCCCGTATGGGGTATCGCCTGCGGTACATCTCCGATGTATCGCCCTCCATTATGTTTTTTCCAAGAACCAATTACTTTTCTTAACTTGTCCTTATCATACCCTCTCTCCCCAACACATGTATTGTAAAAAACGATACAACAAAAAAGAAGCTGTGCATTCATGCAACAGCTTCCTTCTTTGTTTTCATCTCCGACAAATTATCCTTCAATCACTTTTTTGATTGCTGCAAACAGCTCATCGTACGTCTCGTATGCAGGAATATCCGGATACTCAGCCTTGATCGCATCGGTACTCTTAAATAAGAACCCCGCCTTGCTGGCCTGAATCATACCAAGATCATTGTGACTGTCTCCGCTGGCGATGGTATCATAACCGATGGACTGTAATGCCTTGACGGTTGTGTACTTGGACTTCTCGCAGCGCATCTTAAAGTCTGTGATTTCTCCGTTATCGGCAACTTCAAGCGAGTTGCAGAAAATTGTCGGGTATCCGAGTTTTTTCATAAGCAGCGGATATGCAAACTGTGTAAATGTATCACTGATGATAATCACCTGTGTCATGCTGCGCAGTTCATCTAAGAACTCTTTTGCTGCCCTGGCATCGGATCGATCTTTGCGATCGTTTCCTGAATCTCTTTCAGTCCAAGTCCATGCTCTTTTAAGATTCCAATACGGTATTTCATCAGTTTATCATAATCCGGCTCGTCTCGTGTCGTTTTCTTGAGCTCCGGGATTCCGCTTTCCTCTGCAAATGCAATCCAGATCTCCGGTACGAGTACGCCCTCTACGTCTAAGCAAACAATTTTCCATTTTTTCTTCCTCCATGTGAAAATAAATATACTACTATTCCGATTTAGTTCCATTGTAATGAATTCGGCAGTCCCTGTCTAGTACCAAAAAAAGGAGATTCCTATTGATTGATAAAAACAAGAGACCACAAATTATTTCTGTGATCCCTTGTTTGTCTATCTTTCCAACTGCTCATACCAGTCTTGTGGAAACCCTATATGTTTTAACGATATGTCATCCTCATATTCTTCTATTACAGCCCTTAATTCTGTCATAACCTTGCTATTCCATTCTTTCTTATCGGGATACAATCGTTTAAGAACTAATATCTGGGAAAATAATTTTCTATTTTGTGGTGCTACAGATTCCTTTGGCATTTTAGGTAATGCCGTAAATGACCAATAATATAACCTTGAATAATGAGCACATCTATTTCTTAAGTCAGTAATACAACGTAACCAGCTTTTTAAACACGCTACTGATGTATCATATATCTCTTTTGCTATATATTTCTTGATCGCCCGATTGTAAATCCGCATAAAAATAAGACAGCATCCCCATCGAAAAGAATTCGATAATTACCCATATCGGAAATTTTCCATCATATTTTTCCTTATGATGCTTAACAACTAAACTGTTTTTATTTTCCTCTATGCAAACATTCAGTAGTTTTCTAAATTTATCATGATTGTGTTTTTTATTATAAATACTCTTATCCATGTACCCCAAAGATCCATAGACATGTCCACAGTAATAAGCAAGTTGTGTTCTTAAATGTAATTCAATTCTCTCTATACAATTAAACAGTACTCCTCGTAATTTACTATCAAACTTATAAATTCGTTGAATTCTATTAAAACTTATATCTGCAAAATATGTTCCATTCTTTTTTTCTAAACGGAAGAAAATAAGCAGATAAACGATAATAGTTTGCCTGCTTTAAAAAAACTGATACATTCCGTATCATTATTCACTATAAAGCCTTTTTTTTTAGATAAGTTCCACTTGCTGTTCCATAGGTTTTCGGCTGTTTTATAATTTGATAATCATGCCCTGCTTTACTATGATTTTCCCGTACACCATCGCTTATATCCACTATTATTTCTCCCAAAATAAAAATGTCTCCCCATGGGACACATCACTTACGTGAGAGGTGTGGGGAGTCCTGTTGATATTATAATATGCTATTTCTATAAAAATCGCAACCATTTTTTAATTTATTTTTTCTGTCTAAATACAATCGGTACTCTTCACTTCTGTTGTGCCATAAACCGCCGGTAAAAGAACACCCCCACCAGCGTGGTAAGAACTTCCGTCACCGGAAAAGTAAACCAGAAATAATTAAGTCCCAGACGGGAAAACAAATATCCAAGCGGTACAAACAGAATCATCGTGCGCACGACGGTAAGAAGCGAACTTTTGACTGCTGCACCAACCGCCTGAAAAAATACCGGAAAAATCAGTGAAGTGACCATCGGGATAAAACTGATTCCGACAAAATGAAATCCGACTTGTGCCGATTGCAATCACCTGCGGATCACTCGTAAATACACGGAGCATCTGTCCGGGAATCAGATTAAAAACCAGCGTTCCGATGAACATCAGCCCCATTCCTCCCACAAGTGAAGTGGACAGTGTTTTCTTACAGCGATCTATCCGTCCCGATGCATAATTATAACTGATCACCGGCACAATACAGGTCTGCAGTGCCCCCAGCGGAATAAAGAAAAATGACTGCCACTTGTAATAAAGTCCCAGTGCCGTAACTGCCTGGTCGGAAAAGGTTGCAAGAATCAGATTCAATCCGAGAATATAAAAGGTATATGCCGACTGCATGAGGATATTCGGAATTCCAAGTTTATAAATAAAACAGATATCCCGCGGATACACCGAAAGCGGTGGAGACTTGCGAAACCCTTTTTTCATTACAATAAGAGCCGCTACAATCTGTCCCACAACAGTTGCGATGGCAGCTCCGGCAATCCCAAGTTTCGGAAGCCCGAACAGTCCAAAAAATAAATAACGGGTCCAGCGCGATATTAACCAGTGCCCCCACAATCTGTGCGATCATCGGTGTTTTCATGTCCCCGTTTGCCTGTAAAATCTTTGTCCAGATACTTTCGGTAAACAGTCCGATGCTGAATACGCAGACGATCCGGCCGTATACAATCACATCCTTTATGACTTCCGCGGAATCCGTAGACATACGCGCATATGCGGGCATAAAAAGGAAGCATATCAGTGCAAACAATACCCACAGAACCAGTGTAAGCGGTGTTCCGATCCCGCCATATTCATTTGCTTTTTTCTCATCATGCACACCAAGATAATGTGCCATTGCCGTATTGATCCCGACTCCCGTTCCTACAGCAATGGCAATCATAAGAAGCTGCAATGGATAAATAATGGAAAGTGCCGTCAGTCCACTCTCCGAATATTTTCCCACAAAAAAACTGTCTACAATGTTATACATGGCCTGAATCAGCTGGGCGAGCATGACCGGAGGTGCAATTGATTTCAGCAGAATTCTGCTGATTTTTTCCGTTCCGAAATAATTGCTGTTTGTGGTTTCCATAAAATAATCCCCTGTGAAAATTCGTATTTCCACAGGGGATTTTACGCCCGAAAATCATACAAGTCAATCTGTTTTTCCCATCCATTTACACCAGCCTGGGATGCTTTTTCTTTTCTAAAATTTATAAATGATAAGCATACACCCGTGCTTCATATGCCTGCAACATTTCTTCCTTCTGTTTGGAATAATTTCCGATCAAAAGCTTGGCATCTGCCGGAATCTGCTCCGTTACTTCTGCCGGAATGGCAACTTTTTTTTTCCGTAAAATTACAAAGCACCATCAGCCGCTGCGTCCCGAGCATTCTGGTATAGATAAATAATGCCTCATCCTCCGGTGCTAACAGTTCGTAATCGCCATAAACGATAATCTCGTTTTCATGACGCAGGCGAATCAGTTTTTTGTAGTAGGAAAAGACAGAATCCGGATCACTGACCTCCTGTGTTTTGCATTGACTTTAGGATAGTTACTGTTTACCTTAATCCACGGAGTTCCTGTGGTAAAACCAGCATTTGCACTGTCATCCCACTGCATCGGCGTGCGCGCATTGTCGCGGCTGATCCTCTTTAAATATCCCATCATTTCTTCATGAGATACTCCACAGGTTTCCGTCAGCTCTTTGTATGCATTCAGGCTTTCAATATCCCGGTAATCGTCTAACTGATCAAAATAAGCATTACACATGCCAAGCTCTTCACCCTGATATACATATGGCGTTCCCTGCATCATATGAATACAGGTCGCCAGCATTTTGCTGAAATTTCCCGATACTGTTCACTGTCATTTCCAAACCAGGAAACCGAGCGCGGCTGATCATGATTGGATAAAAACAAACTGTTCCATGCTTTCCCTTCCAGTCCGGTCTGCCATCTGGATAAAATCTTCTTCCATACCGGAAGCGGCATCTTATGGCTGTCCCATTTACCGTAATGGTTGTCTGCCTCCGGTCCTCCTCCGGTATGTTCGAACTGGAAAACCATGTTCAGTTCGCTGCCATCTGCATTTGCATATTTTTTTGCCTCTTCCAATGTAACTCCGGATGCCTCGCCCACTGTGATCAGATCATAGTGGGAAAGCACTTTCCGGTTCATTTCTTTAAATACTCATGTACATGCGGATGCCATTCGCACAACCGCTGTCTGCGTATCCGGTTTCTCCCGGAATTCCATCCGGCAGTCCTTCCGGTTTGGAAATCAGACTGATCACATCCATACGGAACCCATCAATGCCTTTTTCACACCACCAGTTCATCATATCAAATACCCGGTTCCCCGCACTTTTGGATTGTCCCAGTTGAGATCCGGCTGTTTTTTTCGAAAACAGATGCAGGAAAATACATATCCGTCTGTGGATCATATTTCCATGCCGAACCACTGAAACAGGAACCCCCAGTTATTCGGCTCTTTTCCGTCTTTTCCTTTTCTCCAGATATAAAAATCGCGGTATATGGATTATCCACGCTCTTTCTGCTTTCCACGAACCATGCATGCTCATCGGATGTATGATTGACAACCAGATCCATCATGATCTTAATTCCCAGCTCATGTGCCCGTGCAAGCATCCTGTCATAATCTTCCATGGTTCCGAATTCTTCCATGATTGCCTGATAATCGCTGATATCATATCCATTGTCATCATTCGGCGACTGATAAACCGGGGACAGCCAGATCACATCAATTCCAAGTTCTTTGAGGTACTCTAATTTTTCTGTAATACCATTGAGATCCCCGATGCCGTCTCCATTTGAATCCATGAAACTCCGCGGATAAATCTGATATACAACCGCTTCTTTCCACCATGCCTTATTCAATACCGTATCCTCCTTGCCTCTCTCATATTTGAATACCTGCATTATACGGCATTTTCGCAGAATTTTCTTTCACATTACTGCGCAAAAATAAAACAATTCTGCCCCCTCATTTCCTGCTTAAATTATTTTTGTTTCCTCCAGCTGCTCGGTAAATGCTTCGTTCATCCGAATGATCGGTTTGCGAAGTACAAGTCCGACAAAAAGTGCAATCACCAGGAAGATGCCCAGTTTTTGCCAGATCTATCCAGTAATCGTTCCCATAACAGCCTCCAACCGATTCCCGCAGGGCTGCCATACTGTGCGTAAATGGCAGAAGCGGATACACAGCCCGGAAAAATTTCGGAGCACATTCAATCGGGAAAGTTCCACCAGTTCCCGCAACCTGCATAACAAGTAAAAAACCACACTGCCTGCTTTTCCGATATCCCCAAATGAAACCGTCAGCGTATAACTGATCGTGACATAGACTATACTTGAAAACCAGCACCCAAATAAAAACAGGAACGTATGCGCACACTGAATCCCAAGATAATACAGATCTCCCAGTGCAATCAGCGTACTCTGCAACAGACCAAGGATCAGAAATATGATCCAGCGTCCAAGATAAATTTCATGAATTCTGACATTTTTCAGCCCCATCTTTTTTATGCTTTCCTCGGAAACGGTCACTTTTAACATTGCAACCAGCACGATTCCGCCGATCCAGATAGAAAGTGTCGAATAAAACGGTGCCATGGAAGAACCATAATTATCAATCGGATAAATTTTCTTCGTATTCAGTTCCGCCGGTGCCGACAGGAAAGCACTGACTCCGGACTTATTATCATAGATCATATGTTCCAGATCCGCATAATCCCCGTTGTCTTTTTGCTTTCGTGAGCTTATCTGTAATCTTTTTTTATTTTATTTGCAGATTTACGTAAAAGTTTACCGGAATCATTCAGACAGGTCTGTATTTCTGACAGATCCGATCCTGCAGTGTCCGTTAACGTGTAAACACCCTTTGCACTTGCATTGATCTGTTTCGTCAGACCGGTAATGTCTTTTTGATGTTTCACCGATCGAATCTGCAAGGTTCTGCAGAGTTCCTTTTACATCCTTTTCATATTCTTTGCTGATCTGCTGCAGACGTTTCTGATTTTTCTTTTTACAAGGGCATCCAAAGCTTTCTTGTCAGAGATCAGGCTGGTTGTGGACTTCTTCATGGAAGCCGCGGTATCGGTCAGATCATCCCGCAGTTCTTCCTGTTTTTCAATAGAACGGTTGATCTTTTCAATCATAGGTCCTATTGAGGAATCGGTTTCCGGATGTTTTTCCGAAAGCCTGATCAGATGATCCCGGAGTGTCGTAAATGACTTGATGTTTTTATCCACCGTCTTTGCTGCTTTTACAAGGGTATCCACCGTATCCTCACTGCCATTTATTCCATCTTCCACCGTCTGATCCAAAAGCAGGTTCATTTCAGAATATACCTTTTGGCCTGCTTTCAGTGCTTTGCCCACGCTCTCGGTCGCACTGCTTATTGTCGTTTTCATATCGGTAAACGTCTTTTTGGAATTTTCCAGAACCTGTTTTCCATCCGCAGACTCTGTTTTCAGTTCTTTTAAAAAATCAGAAGACGCAGTCAGCAGGGACTGGGGCAGAAGACGTAATCCCCCGAAAAAGTTTCCAGCGTGGACGCAGTCATATCCATGTCATCCGATGCATCCCCAAGATTGTGGATCAGATTATCCACCAGCCGGTCTGCTCCGTTTGCCTCAGCCATATTAGAGACCGACTGAAACACCGTCATTGCCGTGTCGGATATTGTCTGTATAAATACCTGATTCACCTGTTTCTGGATCGCGGTTGCACCCTTGTCGGTCACTTTTGGTGCAATCGCATTTTCCTTTTCGTTGGAATAGTAAATAATTTCCGGCTTTTTGAATCTGATCGGAAAACAGACTCATCATCTGGGTACTGAATTTTTCCGGAACAACAATCGCCGCATAATATTGTCCGGATTTTACCCCCGTCCATTGCCTTTTCTTTGCTGGTAAAATTTTCACCCTCAGTCCATCTGTGTATTTTTTCATCTCTTCATGCAGATATTCCACAATCAGCAGATACAGAATCAGTGCAAGTAAAGAAACGATCCACAAAATCAGATAGACCAGTTTTGGATTCAGGCTAAACATCAAAATCAGAAATACGAGTGGTATAACCATCATACAATAAATCCGGCATACCACTGGGGATAACCATAACCGGATATTTTTCAAACGCGAGTGTTTTCTCTGTTAATTTCTTTCTCCACGCATCATCTTTCATAATCACCTGCATAATCCGCTGCAACTGTGGATTATCCCTGCCCTTGGAATCCGTCTCACAGATCATTCAGATTTTCATGCAAGTCTGACATCAAACAGATGATTCAATTCCCGGACGGAGTACAAGCCCGATAAACAATGCGACCAGTAAAAATACCAGCAGTTTTCCAAGGCTGCTTCTATAAGTATGATGATAGTATCCGGCAATACACTCCGCATTGCGCTGATTGAATAAGAAAACGGAAGCAGCGGATGAAGTTTCTGGAAAAATTCCGGCATCATTTCAATCGGATACGTTCCGGAAGAACCCGGAATCTGTAAAATTACCAGAAGAACCGCCAGTGCTTTTCCCATGTGCTTAAACGTCGATGCCAGTGCAAAGATCAGATTCACATAAACAAAGGAAGTTAACATTCCAGCAAGAATAAATTTTACCGGATGCAGACACTGTACTTTCAGCAGAATGATATCTCCCGCACATACGATAGCTTCCCTGAATCAGTCCCTATGATAAGAAACAGCAGAATACGCCCGAAATACGCACTTGTCGGTGTAAAATCCGGCACTTCTTTGTCCCGGTCTACTTCCTGTTTTAAAAATAGAAACCAGTATCAGTCCACCTACCCAGAGTGCCAGGTTTGTATAAAACGGGGTCATTCCTGTTCCGTAATTTTCCACCTCATACAGGACATCCGTCTTTATATTTACCGGAGAAGACATAAAATCGGAAATGTCTTTGGCATCAATCTTTTCCAGTGACAGGATATTCTGATACATATCCGAATTCTGCAGTGTCTGCAGATCCGTGACAATTTTCTGCAGTTTCTGATCCACCTGACCTATAACATTGCCCGTCTGCGTAAGTACTTTGGAGCTGCTGTGCAATGCAGATTTTAACTGATCCAGCAGCTCTCTCATCTGTTTTGTCATGGATGTTATGCTATGTAAGGTTGTTGACAGATCCCCGCTTACATTCGCCAGACCTTCCAGTGACTGGTCCAGCTGCGGGTAAATATTTTTTGCTGAAATCGATCCTGCTGTCCTGAAAACTCTCACGGTTATCCTCTGCAAGCGTTTCCAGTGAACTTCTCGTATCTTTGGAATTCTTTAACACTTTCCGCATACTGGTATTTGCACTTTTCAATGAATTTACCAGTTTCTGCGCAGAAATGCTCTGCGTCTGCAGCTGTGAGATTTCCTGTCCGACAGATGCTGATAACTGTGTATCTTTTCCAAGATTCTGATTTAACTTTTCCAGATCTTTGAGAAGCTGGGCATTTTTCTCATTGATCCGGGTGATCGTATCGAGACTTTCCCCAACCGCAAGATTTGCCTTATCTGCCTTTATCTCAAACTTATTCAGACTCTTAGAAGCCGAGGACGAAACTTCATCCAGAAAAACTTCCCCGCCGGTCAGCCCATTGGAGAACTGTTTATAAAATTTTCCAAGTGCCGTCTGACTTTTTTTCCAGCAATGCGGAAGTTTCTTTTTTAAAGAAGAAGAGCTGTCCTTTGCTGCCTCATCCACCTGATCCAAAGACTCCTTGATTTCTTTGATCTGTGCATCGGATTTATCTACTTTTTTTCTGAAATTCTTTTTTACCAGCTTCTGATAATCCGTTAAATTATTCTGAACTTCGGTAATGGCAGATGTCAGTTCCGACTGTGTATCGTCCAGTCCTCTGGTAATACTGTCTGCGGAAGACTTTACAATTTCTGATACTGCCGAAGATGCCGTGGCAGAAAAGGTATCGTTGATCTGCTGCTGCACCGTTGTCGCACCGGTATCGGTAATCTTCGGTGCAATGGCATTTTTCTTTTCATTCACATAATAGTCCAGCTTCGGGCGTTTCAGGTCTCCGGAGAGAATACTTACCAGGGAACTACTGAAATTCTCCGGAATGACGATTGCCGCATAGTAATCTCCTGCCTGAACACCTTCTTTTTGCTTTCTCTTCACTGACAAACTGCCAGCCCAGCGACTTGTTTTTCTTTCAGTTTTTCAACAATCGAATCGCCTGCATTCATCGTGATCACGTCGGTTTTGGTTCCTGTATCGCAATTGGCAATTGCCACCCTGATTCCCGAAGTATTTGCATACGGGTTATGTTTGCGGCAATATTAAACCATGCATACAAAGACGGCAGGAGACATACGCCGATCATAACCAGTGTCGCGGCACGGTTTTTTAACAGACGTCGCACATCCCTGCGGAAAATCTGAAATGCTGTCTTCATTCATTACCTCTTTCTATTCTCAGTTTCTTCATGAAAAAAAGGAAAATGGCTTTTCAGCCATTCCCCTTTTTTATTATAAAGAGTTCTATATGAATGTTCAACCGAAACTTAAAAATTATTAGAACGTATTATTTGGACGCAGATATTAGAATTTTCTCTGTTCACAGAAAACCTATCTTCCTAAAAAATCATGTCCTTATTTTTCATCATTGCATACCTTATCATGCCAGCAAACAACAACAAGAGTCCAACCATAATCACTACAGTTGCCGCAACACAAAACCATAACGCGCCCTGCACACCAGAGGCAAAGATCCTGTAATACAATGCAGACGCACAGCCTCCAATGACAAGCCCTATAGCAATGCCATTCCTTCCATATCCGAAAAACTCTTTTTGCAAGCATCTGTTTCTCCTGCTTCGGTGTCATGCCGACCGAGCGCAGAATGACAAATTCCGTCTCCGCTGCCACAGATCGGTCAGCACCGTATTACAGATGTTCGTCACACCGATTAAAAAGCACTGCAAGCAAAAAATCCATAGAGTGCAATTCCATCTACAAACAACAGCATATTGTTTTCCCGGTTCTGCAGATCGCGGTTTCGGATTTCCTCCGGATAAAAATCATAGGTTTTTTCCAGTGCCTGTGTGAGCGTTCCCGGATCGGTACTGGCGTATTTTACGGTAATTTTTGCACCGCCCTGCGGATCGTGGGCATCAAGCCATGCATCACTGACAATGATGGTTCCGGGAGTCTGTATAGCTCTGCGACGTATCGACACCAAACGGCCGCCTGGTTGTGACTGCTGCGATCTGCATCTGATCGGTCATGTCCGGTGTTTTCTCCATCTGTTCTTCGCGGCAGAACTGTCCCCTGATCCAGTCGCCTGGTTTGTAATCTGTCACCTTCCATGTGGTTTCCTTTCCATCCCAGTACCCGGCATACGCATTGTAAAATATCGCACAATCTTTTGCCGTTTCATAGGAAAGTCCCAGTTCTTTCAGGTAATTGCGGTACGCTGTTTCTCCGACTGCCAGTACCTGGATCACTGCGGTTGTCTCATGTTTGAGATCCGGTGCTCCATTTCGTCGGATATGCGTCTGTGTATACGGTACCTCTTTCGTATTCACCATATATGCCGCCGTCCGCAGGACTGCCGCTTCCGTGACGCTTTTTCCTTTGTGCTCTGCAAAACCGCAGACCGGTTTACCTCCCCAGCTTCCCTGCACATCCACCGAAACATTGGCATGATCGTCAAACATATGGTTGCTTTGTCCTACCGAAATCGTCTGTACTCCCATAAAATAGGATACCAGAATAAAAAGCGCCGTACATCCTGCGATTGCAGCCGTGATCGTCCGCTTTTTGCCCGGCGGCTTTTCTTTGCCTGCCCGCGCATTGCCGCAACCGGAGAACTTTTTGCCGCCTGTTTTGCCGGACGGCGCGCGGAAAGAACAAGAGTGACAGCCGAAAGTAAGATACCGGCGATAAGCATCTGCCATGCCACATAAACATGCAGATACTGTACGGTATTCTGCCCGTACAACAACGCTTTGATAGCAAAAATTCCGCCTGTCGAAAGCAACAGTCCCAGCACAGTTCCCAAAGGGAATTGCGGTGCGCCCTGTCAGAAATGCCTCGTAATACACACTTTGCCGAATCTGCCGCGGTGTGGCACCGACCGAGGCAAGCATGCCGTAACTCTTTTCGCTTTTCCTCCATGGAAATAGCAAAGCTACTACCGATGCAGCTTACCGCCGCTGCCAGAATGATAACATTTGTGACCGCAACTGCAAGATAGAGCATGTGATACGCCGACTGGCCGATATCCATGCGCTCAAATCTTATCAGCCCCCAGTTTTCATAAAACCGGTACAAAGACCGCTCCATCAGATCATTGATCTGGCGGTTTGTGATGCGTTCATCTTTGATAAACGGAAATTTCTGTACGCCGGGGGTAAGTGTAACACCCACAATATCCGCTGTCGTCTGTGCCCGGTCACGCAGCCCTGCTTTCGTGTACTTGCAATAAATATCCGTGCGCTGCATGTACTTTTCCGGGATATTATCTCCCTTTGATTCAGATATGTAATTACACTGTAGCCCGGTGCTGTCCACTCCTCAAATCCAAAGTTCGGACGCTGCACAATGCCAACCACCTGAAAAGATGCCGTTAATTTCTTTTTCAGTTTTTCTCCCGTTCGGTAACCACTCGACTGTGTCAGTACATTCCCATTCTTATCCTCACGTTCGGAAATGTTCAGTGTGATCGTATCCCCCACACGATATTCCACACCACCGTTCGTCATCATATGCCGGGAAAGCAAAATCTCATGATCGTTTTTGGGCATACGTCCCTTGATCAGATGCAGGGCATTTTTCTGCATGGCCCGATTGTCCATTGCGGTCAGATACACATACGGTTTATCGGGATTTTTACTGCCGGAAAGCTTTGCATACCCCAGCCCGACACTCTGGTATGCGGTCGCAACCTTGCGGTTATTTACAATGTGATCCGCCTCCTCACGCGGCACATCGTAAAATACATAGTCATAATCTCCGCTTAAATCCTTTGCATATTCGATCAGTCCCGCCTGACAGGACGAAGCAAAGGAAAAAACTGCGGCAAACAACGCCGTGGCAATGCAGGTTGTGATCCACACGGCAATGGTCTGCCGTCTGTTTTTCTTTCGCTCACGGATTGTCCGTTTTTTCATAATGGAAGTAACCATGCCTATCCCTCCCCTTATGATTTTTCCATCTTCAATGACAATCACACGGTCGGCGGTCTTTGCGATCTCGAGATTATGCGTGATCATGATGATGGTCTGTCTGTATTCCTGATTCGCTCTGCGCAGCAGCTCAACGATCTCGTCACTGTTCTTTTTATCCAGATTTCCGGTTGGTTCATCTGCCAGAACAATTGCCGGACGGTTGATCAGTGCCCGCCCGATGGATACGCGCTGCTGCTGTCCGCCGGAGAGTTCTTCCGGAAGATGCGTTTTTCTTCCGTTAAGTCCCAGCTCATCGATCAGTTTATCCAGACGCTTTTTATCCACCGTCTGTCCGTCAAGTTCACACGGCAGTGTAATGTTTTCCTCCACATTTAATGTCGGGATCAGGTTGAAAAACTGATAGATCAGACCGATCTGCCTGCGCCGGAAAATTGCCAGTTTTTCCGTGCTCAGTGTGTAGATGTCTTCTCCCTGTATCCAGACTTTCCCCTCCGTTGGCTGATCCACGCCGCCTAACATATGAAGCAGTGTCGATTTTCCGCTTCCGGAACTGCCGACAACTGCCACAAATTCGCCCTGTGCGACGGAAAGAGACAGATCATTGACTGCGGTCACACTTGTATTGCCTTTGCCATAGATCTTCGTAAGATGTTCTGCTCTTAAAATTTCCATTGTGTTCTTTCCTCCTCTACAGGTTTCATCTTACGGATGGAAGGTGACATCTCCGTGACATTTTTTCAAATTTGTCAGGTTATTTTAAGTATTTTATGATAAAAACGTTGTATCCATTTTCGGATTCAACACTCAGATAAGCATTTTGTTTTTTTCAAGAATGGCTTTTGCAAGGGGCAGTCCGATTCCGATATTGCTGCTTCCATCGTTTGCGGCACTGTAATAGCGTTCAAAAATTTTCTTTATCTTTTCTTTTTTTGTGATCGGTGCCCCCGGATTTGCTATGGAGACAGACGTATAAACTGCATTATCCGAAAGCTTTACCGTCACGGTTTCGCCCTTTTTGCTGTGCGCAATGGCATTTTTCAGAATGTTTTTGTACCGCTTCGCGGTTCCAGTCCAAATCGCCCACCCGCAGCACCTGTGCTTCCATGCCGCAAACGCGGATTTTTTTTACGTCTTTCAGTTCCGCAAAAATTTCCAGATGATCGATTGCCTCCGTAAGCATCCGGTTGACGGAAAACGGCTCTTTTTCAGTGCAACCATTCCCGCATCCAGCCGGGACAGTTTTAACATAGCTACGATCATCCAGTTCATGGAATAAATCTGCCGGGAGACTTCGCGCAGAAAACGCCTGCGGGTTTCCAGCGGCATCTGCTCATTTTCATTGAGGTTATCCAGCAGAATGGATGCTGAAGTAAGCGGTGTTTTCAACTGGTGGGAAATGTCCGCAACCGATTCTGCAAGCGCGGTCTTTTTCTCTTTTGCGTGGTCGGATTCTTCTTTTTAGAAACAGCGTGATCTTGTAAAGCTGGTTTTTCAGATGGCTTAGTTCATCACCTCCGTGTTGTCCGCCAGTGCCAGATCATAATGACCGCGGACGATTTCTTCCATGTAATCCGACAGTTCTGCAAGTTTACGACTCCGCCGTTTCTGATAAATGAAAAACAGACCTCCGGCTGCAAGTTCCGCCAGCAGCACACCGCCAAGCGTCCTCAAAAAGAATCCTGCGTTCCATGGTTTTTGTTCCGGCAATCACCGGTTCCGCCTCTGATATGCCATAACTTTGCAGGATTTTTTTCTGCTTCTTTATCTCTTTCTGATGGGATTTCTGATATGCATGCGGGTGCTCTAACATGCGCATGCACTCTGAGATTTTTTTCCTGTCTGGATTCCTCTGTGTCACTGCCATCGTTTTTCAGTACGATGCCAAGCATTGCAGTTACTGCCTCATTTTCTTTTTACACGATAGCTGCGAACTGCAAACATTGCCACAGTTGCTGAAAGAACTAAAATAATAACACTGCACAATAGAAACCACCGGAATAGTTTCTTTGCTTCTTTATTTTCGTATTCCATTATTTATCACTGTAATGTCCTTTGCATTGTACCACTTCAATCATCCCATCCGTCACTTCATAAACCAGACGGTCTTTCTGATTAATTCTGCGGCTCCATTTACCACTCAAATCGCCCCGTAATCCTTCCGGTTCTCCCTTCCCATCGAAAGGCGTCCTTTGTATATCTTTGAGCAGTTCATTTATTTTTTTTCAATGTCTTCCTGTCCTGCATCTGCCAATACAAATAGTCCTTCCATGCCTCCTCCGAAAATGTAATTTTACTCACCCGCCATAGCCTCCAGTTCTTCCATCGTTTTTACCACAACCTTCCCCTCTTTGATCTGGCGATCGGATTCCCGAATGTGTTCCAGATTGGTTTTTGAATAGAATGGATCTTGTGGTGCTTCAATTTCAAACGGAATTTTCCGTTCTCTCAATGCCTTTTTCGTATACACCATATAAAATGTGGAAATATTCATTCCCATTGCTTCACACATTTTCATCCAGTTCCTTTTTTCATCTCATCATCCATACGCAAACTAATTGTTGTCATATTCTCACACCTTTCTGCAATATTTAATACATATGCTTTCATTTTACATATATTATATTCTTTTTTTATGCAAATTATCAATATTTTGTCACAGATTCAGCCGATACCCGATCCCGCGCACCGTGACAATCACATTCCCTCTTTGTCACCAAGTTTTTCGCGCAGACGCTTCATCGTAACGGTCAACGTATTGTCATTGACAAAATTTCCTGCCATATCCCAGATTCCGTTTAAAATTTCCTCGCGCGTAAAAATTTTATGCGGATTGGAAAATAAAGTCATAAGGATTTTGTATTCCAGCTTTGTCACGGCGATCGGTTCCCCGTGCCGATAGACTTTGCCCGTGTCCGGTTCCACCGCAATATTTCCACAGGTCAGCCGCCGGATTTTTTCGGTTCCTGCGCAGCACATTGCGGATGCGCGACACCAGTTCCCGATTTCGAAACGGCTTGATCACATAATCATCCGCTCCGAGATCAAATCCGAGCACCACATCTTTTTCCTCATCCTTTGCCGTCAGAAAAATGACCGGTGCAATGTCATGTTCCTTAATTTCCCTGCACAGATCAAATCCGTTTCCATCCGGAAGGGAAACGTCAAGAAGCACAAGATCCACCTGCCTGCCGGCAAGAAGATCCTGTGCTTCTTTCTTGGTTTTTGCCACTAAAAACGTATATTGTTCTTCTGTCAGAAGATATTCTAACCCCATGATGATTGACTCGTTATCCTCGATCAGTAAAATTGTCTCGTTCATACCGCTTTTTTCCTCTGTTTTTCAACATTCTGCTTATTATAATAAAAGAAACGAAAGGAAAAGTCCAGCCGGCAATCAGACTTCCAGCCGGTGGTATCTTCGTTTTCCCACAGCCATCAAGCAGACCGCAGCCGTTCCACTGCAGAATAACACGGCAAATTCATTTCCTGCAAACGACAGGCACAGATCATTTTCCATAAACCAGCCTCCGCTGGTTGCATACAGTACTGTGGGATTAAATAATTCCCGGATAAGATCCCACACATTTCCCATCTGCACATAGGCAAGCAGATATGCCCCCATAAAAAGAAGACCCAATACCGCAAACGAAAAATAACTGTTCTGTAAAAACAACTGCACTGCGGCAGTAACAGCCGCAACGATCCCAAGCAGTCCCACAAGCACCACCAGCGCAAGCAAAAAGATAACGCCACTGCTCCAGCCACCAGAACGTGACAAACGGATACATCATCTGCAGCCGCGGCTCTGCAACCATACATGCCGCCACCGGAACATGCCACAGGTTCTGAAACGGAACCGCTGCAAAAAATACCAAGAGGGTAAACACTGTAAGCAGTCCTGCATAAAACAGCCCGCACAACGTTCCTGCAAGCATTTTCTTTTCCATCATTTTCTTTCCGGTGGTGGTCGCTAAAACCAGATCCTGCGTCTTATATATCCTCTCATAATCCATCAGATACAGCATCGAAAGAATCATCAGAACCGCGGTCTGCAAAATCAGCTTCTTCCACAGTTTTCCATACAAAGTGGAGTGCAGTTTATACCAACTTCCCGGATAAAAGGCATACGTGCCTTCCCCTGTTTTTCTGATCTGTTCCACCCGCTTCTGCAACCTGTCATAATTGCGCACAATCCACATTCCCCAGGCTCCTTGCGGTTCATATCCACTCTTTTTTTTTTCTGTTCCAGAATCTTACGCATATCCAGTGTATCATACATTCCGCCATAGGTCTTTTATAGTCCGCATAGGCACTTTCATACTCCGGGCTTGCCGTCTCCTCATCCGTCACAGCCACATGCATCTGCCGCAGTTCCTTTCTCATGCCGGCATTTCCCACATAGGTATAGATACTCAAAAACTGAAACAGCCCGAATGTGATACAGACAATCCACAGAAACGGATGCCGCAGACATTTTCCACACTCTTTTTTGCAAAAGGCGCATTCGCTTTCTCTCCTTTACACTCATCTATCGTCAGAGATCTCTGTAATGATCCCTGTGCATTTTTCCACCACAGCACGCACGCGCATGCCAAAATCCACCCCAGAATCCAAAGCACTTCTGAATAAGGCAGGCTATTTTCATCCATCGGCTTCTGAAACAGATGTACAAAAATGTGTATTAGCAAAAAGCCAATCCCTGCGCATGCCGGAATGGCAAATGCAATTCCCGCAATGTAATTGCCTGCCGTTCTTCCGATCAGGTAAATCAAAACAACCGCAGCCAGCACAAACACAAAAACCAGCAGCATGTAAAGCAGCATATAGAAACCAAATGGCAGATTTTTACACCACAACTGCAGTCCCGTATCGTCGATACAATCGCCTTTCCAGAATACCGCCAGTCCTTTTTATGCCATAAACCAGTACATAAATACCAAATTGTACGATTCCCACAAAACCGCAGCAGGCCACAAGTGCCTGAAACTGCCTGTCAAAAAGTTTCCGCCCGGTAGCAGTCGTTGCATACAACGGCAGCACATGACATAACCGTTCCCGTATCAGATACGGCAGTGCAAGGATTGCAAAACAAATCAGAAGCAGAATTCCCATCATTCTCATATCTTTTTCTACAATATAAAAAAAATTCCACCCGGCATTAGAGAGATACTGTCTCCATTCTGTAAATTTTTGTATTCATCCAGCCGATCGAGCACCTGAAGTTCAAAAAACAGTTTTGACCCTTTTGAATCCTCAAAGACCAGACGCGACAGTTCCTGATCGATTTTCTTTTCCTCATCGGTTAAAGTATCCTTATCAAAAAATGTTTCCTGTGTCTTCGAAAATTCCTGATAATTCGTAATTTTTGCATCTGCAAGAACCGGATCCGCCGCAATGATCCGGGTGTATGCCTCTTCCAGTTCTTTTCTTTTTTCATCCAGCTTCGACCAGTCCTCACGCGGCAGCGAAGTTCCCCAGCTTTCGATCAGTTCGGCGTAAAACGCGGCATATCATACGGGGAATCTGTTGTCTGCCCTCCCGCCGGATAAATCGTCACTTCCAAAAACAAATGATAAAAACAGCACCGTAAATACTGCTATAACAAGCAATACCCGGATATCCATGATTTTTTTACATTCTTTTATCAATATTTTCATGCCGGTTCCTCCTGATATGTAACCAGAAATACATCTTCCAGATTCGGCGTACAATTCCTGCTGCCTTCCTCCGGCTTGCTGCTGTAATAACGCACCTGCATATGTTCCTGCTCCTGCCGCACAGAAAGAATCAGATGCGTGTCTTGAAATGCATCAAACGCACGGTCTTCCATCACGCACTCATACACCTTTCCATCAAGCGTTTTACAAATATTGGAAACCGTGTCCATCCGGTATAGTTTACGTTCTTTTAACAGAATCACCTGATTGGCATTCGACTCAATATCCGACACAATATGCGTGGAAAGAATGACAATCCGGTCCCTTTGACAACGTTGACAGGATATTGCGGAAGCGCGCTCGCTCCTTTGGATCAAGTCCCGCAGTCGGTTCATCCAGGATCAGGATTTTCGGATCATTTAACATTGCCTGTGCAATTCCCACCCGCTGGATCATTCCTCCGGAAAATTTTTTTTTCATTTTTTGTCTGCCACATCAGAAAGTCCGACCAGTTCAAGCAGTTGTTCTATCTTTTTTTTTTGCGGTCTGCTTTGGCATATTTTTTTGAGTGCTGCCAGATAATCCAGATACTGCACGGGTGTGTTGTTTTTGTAATATCCAAACTGCTGCGGAAGATACCCCAGCAGATCCCGGTATTTTTCCCCGAGTTTTGCAACAGGAATCCCATCCCATAAAATGTCTCCCTGAGTAGGAACCAGCAGGGTTGCAATCATTTTTATGAGAGTTGTCTTTCCCGCACCGTTTGGGGCAAGCATTCCGTAAAGCCCATGCTCCATCTCAAGACTGATGTCTTCCACCGCCGGAAATTTTCCGTAACTTTTGCTAAACATGCGAAAGAGTAAGCATCTTTTTTCTCCACCTTTCCTATTGATACGAACAAAGACAAAAAGCTTGCGGCAGTGACCGCGCCGTGCACCGCCAGCGGAACCGATGTAAAAAACATCTGCACGCCAGTTCCCGCAAGCCTTGCAATCACGCACACACACGCCCAGACTGCGATCAGACCTGCATAAAACAGACCACCCGCGCCTTTGTGGCAGGCATATACACAGACCGAAGCAAACAAAAACACACTGCTGCTTCCCACCAGAACCATACTCACAAATGCTTTTCCCGAAACATCCGTAAATAAAGCTGCTCCGGTCACATTGACCAGTATCATGATCACGCCTGCATACAGCATGCGAAGTCCCGACAGATAGCTCTTGGAATAATGAAGCGAGCCGATCAGCTCCTGCATGTGGTTCTGCGCATCCAGCCACCATGCCAGTGCCGCAAACACCAGAAAACAGACCGGAAATCCTAAAAACACGATTATCATCTGCGTTTCGGGCTGCTTTGCATATGACTGTCCAAGCCATCCGATTCCCAGATACAGACAGGCAACTATAAGCCAGATACTTCCGCTCTGATAAAATATGGCACGAATGCCCGGTCCCAGTAAATTTCTTTGCTTCTTTCCCACAGACTCTGCCGCTTTGGTATTGCTTTTTCCACAATCGCACGACATTCCTTCTGCATAACGCTATCCTCCGGGAATTCTACTGGAAGCAGTGGTATCTTCTGTTCTTTCTTCCATTCCTTTTCCTTCATCTTTGCACCTCCTGCCGAATCCTTTTTTAACATCTGGTAAAACCGGGTCTTTACGGTACTCTCCGCAAGATCCATCTCCTCTGCAATCTGCGCAAATGTCTTCTCCTCAAAGCATTTTTTCTGAAAAATGCGAATCCATTCGCGCTCATAGGAAACGACAATATCCATAATCCGGCGAATCTCTTCTTTTTTTTGAACCATATGCTCCGCCAGATCACGCGCAGTTTTTTTCCCTCCTCTGTTTCCCATTGCAGGGGCTGCTGCAGTTTTTCCTTTTTATAACTTTTACTGCGATAATAATCCGTGATCCTGTTGGCTGCCACACGGTATGCCCAGGTGCGGAAGCCCGCCTTTTTCTCATCAAACGCATAAATCCCCTGCAAAACCGTAATAAAAATTTCCTGTGTCAGATCAAGCGCAAGTTCCCTCTCTCCGGTCTGCCGGTAGGTAAACGCATAGATTTCCCGGTAATATCGCCGGATCAGTTCATCCGCCGCTTTTTATCCTGTTTTTTCTTAATTCTGCGGATTAACTGGTTGTCCGTCTGCATGCATGTTCACCGCCTTTATCTCCGTTCACTCAGATATACGAAATATGATACAAAATAGTTTGGATTCTGAAAAGATTTTTCAAAAACAAAAAAGAGCCGGTGCAAAATCAATTTGCACCGGTTTCCTTTTTGTAACACTTTTTATGCTTCCTTCCGCAGTTCCTTTGCCGCCTCCACAAGATGTTTCAAGCTGGCAACGGTCTCCGGTACGCCGCGGGTTTTTAATCCACAGTCCGGATTTACCCAGAGCTTCTCCGGAGCGATACGGGTGAGCATTTTTTCAAGTGCTGCCTTGATTTCCTCTACTGACGGTACACGTGGGGAATGGATATCGTACACGCCCGATCCTACCTCCGTCTTGAAATGGTTCTCCTTTAAAGAATCCAGAATCACCAGATCGGAACGGGATGCCTCAAACGTAATGACATCGGCATCCATGTCGTCGATTGCGCGGATGATATCGGTAAACTCGCTGTAGCACATATGGGTGTGGATCTGTGTCTGTGCTTTCACACCGCTGTGTACCAGACGGAATGCCGGAATTGCCCAGTCAAGATATTCTTTTGTACCAGTCACTCCTGCGCAGCGGAAGCTTCTCACGGAGCGCCGCCTCGTCAACCTGGATCACACGGATACCGTTTGCCTCAAGATCGAGCACCTCATCCCGAATGGCAAGTGGTGCGATCTGATAGGTGCTTTCCTTTAAGGAAATGTCCTCACGCGGGAAAGACCAGTTTAAAATCGTAACCGACCGGTCAGCATGCCCTTCATCGGCTTCTTTGTCAGGCTCTGTGCATAAACAGACCAGTCCACGGTCATCGGCTTTTCGCGGGATACATCCCCCCCAGATGACTGGCGGCTTCACGCAGCGGGTACCATAAGACTGCACCCATGCCTTCTCGGTAAACAGATAACCACTCAGCTGCTCGCCGAAATATTCCACCATATCATTTCGCTCAAACTCACCGTGTACCAGCACATCCAATCCGATTTCTTCCTGAATCTGCACCCAGTCTGCGATTTTCTTTTGATTAAATTCTACATAGGCGTCTTCACTGATCTCTCCCTTGCGACGTGCTGTGCGGTTCTTCTTGACATCTGCAGTCTGTGGGAAAGAACCAATCGTTGTCGTTGGAAATAGTGGCAAAGCAAACGCTTTCTTTTGAATTGCTTCGCGCTCTTTAAACGCTGGAAGTCTGGTAAAATCTTCCTCCCTGATCGCTGCTACACGCTTCTGTACCGCAAGGTTTCTGCAATCCGGACGGGTAGCAAACAAAAAAGGTATTTTCCAGAAATGCCGCATCCAGTTTGTAATCAACGTCTGCCAGTTTCTTTAACTCTGCCAGTTCCTGCAGCTTCTCCTCTGCAAATGCAAAGTGCTCGGTATATTTTTCCGGAAGCTTTGTCTCATTTTTCAATGTATATGGCACATGAAGCAGGGGAGCAGGAAGTATTTAACACCACATTGATGTTCTTCGCCTTAAGCGCATTGATCACTTTCAAAGTCTTTCCGTAGTGGTTCTTCCAGATATTTTTTTCCATTGACAAGTCCTGCAAACAATACCTTATCCTGTGGAAAACCATTTGCTTCTACCAGTTCTTTTGTTTTTTTCTGCCCTCTAGGAAATCCAGACCGATTCCGTCAAAAGCAAGCGCTGTGATATTGCCATAACAGTCACGCACATCCCCGAAATAGGTCTGTAACAGTACTTTGCCTTTCATTCCTTTTTTGCAAGGATTCCCTGATATAAGGTTTCGAATAATGCAATGTCTTCACTGGTCAGATCATGCACCAGATATGGTTCGTCAAACTGTACCCATTCTGCACCGGCTGCAACAAACTTCTCAAGCAACCCTGCGTATGCAGCGATCACGGCATGTGCATAATCTGTGGCCTGTTTCTTTCCCACATAACGCAGGAGTTTTAACAGGGTAAATGCACCGATGATCACCGGTTTTGTGGTAATGCCAAGGGCTTTTGCCTCTGCAAACTCGTCAAAGGGCTTGGTTCCGGCAAGTTTGATCTCTGTATTATCATCGATTTCCGGTACCATGTAATGATAGTTGGTGTTGAACCATTTTTTCATGGCAAGTGCCTTGACATCTCCGGCTGCTCCCTGATACCCCCTTGCCATGGCAAAATAGGTATCCAGTGCAGAAAGTCCAAGCTTTGTGTAGCGCTCTGGAATAATATTGAATAATACTGCCGTATCCAATGTCATATCATAGAAAGAAAAAATCATTTGACGGAATGAAATCCAGTCCGGTATTTTTTTGTAATGTCCACTGGGTTTTGCGGATTTCTTTTGCGATATTCTGTAATTCTTCCACAGAAATCTCACCGCGGAAATATTTTTCTGTTGTAAACTTCAGTTCCCGTAAGGGGCCACTCTCAGGTATCCGATAATTGATGTTTTCATTATGCTCTCCTGATGTACCATGTTGTAAAGTTTCTTTTATTTGTGGCTTAGTATAGCATACGTCAGTTTTTCTGCATAATATTTATTTTTGTGCTTTTGTTATAGTTTTATACTATATCCGCATCTAAAAAATGCAGCGACAAAAATCGCCGGAGAGTTCCAGTAAATCGTAATTTCATTCAGCGAATAACACTCCCATACATCCAGAAAACATTTCATCGGCGGTGTATCCGGTGTGATCAGCCACTCTGCCTTTTTCATCCGCCGGAGCGGGTTTGACCGCCCACCACAAATCCCGGAATAGTCTCGTCGATTCCATCCGAAACAGTCACACGGTTATGCGGATTCTGACAGCTTTTTGTTCCCACGGCGGTCACATAACTGTAGCCGGTTGCATTCACACCAAGAATATAGTCCATCTGCGCCTGTGCCATTTCCCGGTAACGCGCTTCCCCGGTCAGAAGATGCGCAACTGCAAGGATCATGGCGCGGTTGAGCACGACCATGTTGCTGCCCCAGCCATATTCTTCTTTTGTCAGCGCGACAAAATATCCGCTGACATCTGCAATGTCACAGATTTTATCTGCCACGTTTAAAAATGCCTGCCGGAATTTCTGCTGGCATACCTGAAAACGCTGTGTTTCCTTTGCTTCTTTTTTCTTTGCCCCAAACAGACAGGAAAGTCCCGCCAGACCGGACATCCACCCAGCCCATATCGGTTGGATTTTCGTTTGTTTTTAAATAGTCCTCCAGCTTGTCCAGATATGCGGCGTTGCCCGTGGTCACATACAGTTCCGCTGCCGCCCAGAGCCGCTCATCCAGATCCGAGGTATCCTCATAGCCGCCGGTATTGCAGCCTGCTGGATTTTCAAATCCGATAAACTGTGGATGCTGCATCAGCCAGTCCCACGCACGCACCGCGGCATCCTCCGCTTCCGCTGCAAATGTAGGCTCCCATGTCCGGTACACGCGGGATGCCAGTGCCATGACCGCTGCAAAATCCGCTGCCGCCATTGTCGATGCTGGAAACAGGATCATCTGCCGTTTGTCCTCACACGGCATCACAAAATTTGCATGGCGCATCGAAGTCAGCTTATGACAGACACTTCCATCCTCCATCTGCATTTTCAAAAGCCAGCGCAGCTCATACAGGCACTCACTTAAGACATCCGGCATCGCATCGTTGCTTTTCGGAATATTTAAGTTTTCGGTGAAACTCTCCGGAAAGAGCTGCTGCGCATAGATCATGGTGTGCAAGCGCTGTAGCCGCTGCTGTGGTATATCTGCCATAATCCCCAGCATCGTGCCAGCCTCCGGTCACCTCATACTGTTTTGCATTTTCTTTTCTTTCCAGATAGTCTTCCAGCCGTACCGCTGTGCCCGTGTGACAGGTACAACGCCTGAATTTTCCGGCAAAGGTTTCTTCCAGTGCCATCCCACAACGCTGGAAATACAGTGCTTTACACAGCGTCTGGTTCAATGTATGGTATGCCTTACGGCCGATGATACAGCTTCCGAGAACCGCACCTTCCCCATCTTGAAATGTTACAGTTCCTTCCTCTGTAAGATCGGAAAAGTCAATGTGCCATACTTTATCTTCTGCACTCTCATCAACGCCTGCATATACCGCCTGTTTTACAGCGGTCTGCTCTCCTTTTTTCATTCCAGAGGGACACCTTTTTGTCCTGCATTTTTTCCATTTCATCCGCGCGGTTTTCCTGCGCAAGTACCGCAATCTTGCGGCCTTTCGGTGGCAGATACCCTGCCTGATTTGCATAAAAATCTGATCATGTTGATACTCCCTGTTTTTCCTACAAAAAAAGCAGTTGAATATTCAAACTGCTTTTAGCCTTTCTATCTTAAATTATAACTTGTTTTTAGTAAAAAATCAATCTTATTTTTAAGTCCTTTTTAATCAGTATGATTATTTTGAACACCTGCTCAGTGAAATCCCGAAGCATTTGCATGACGTTGACCGCAGCTTTCTGGAAGACTTGCTTCCATGGTCACCGAATCTTCCAGCGAACTGCCGGAAGCCCGTTAAAGAAGTAAAATAAGACAGGAGCAAATCTATTTTTAGTATACAGATTTGCTTTTAACTATGTATAGGTACGAACTATCTACCTTTTACAAAAGTACAGAAACTGACGGCACAGATTAACCGAAACTATGAAATAGCAAAAACAGGGGCGAATGGGAAATCGGACGAATTCCGGGACTGGCAGAATGACGGTGGATAACCGGCAAAAAAAATGAAAGAAGCAGGACTGGAAATCTGTATTCCAGCCATGTAAAAGCAGGAAAATATGCAGGTACTGTTTATAATTTCAAAAAGAAAAAGCAGGATTCGGAAACGGAGTATAGGCATAGAGGTTTAAACAATGTCTGCATGCCCGTCCCGAGATATTCTACGATTTTGCAGAAACCCAAAAATTCATAGTAAACCTTGTCCCCATCCCAAATTCGCTGTCCACTTCGACAGTACCGTCATGCGCTTCAATAATTGCTTTTGCAAGCGGCAGCCCCAGGCCGATTCCCTGCGTGTCTTTGGAAAATCGGCTTCGGTAAAACCGCTTAAAGATATGATGCAGATCCTCCGGATGGATTCCACATCCATTGTCTGTCACGATGATCTGCACCATAGAAGGCAATGCCCTCCATTCGATCCGAATCATATCCCATGCTTCCGTATGGTCGAGGGCATTTTTCACAATATTGTCAATGGCTTCCGAAAGCCATTCCCGGTCACACTGGAGGGAAATATTGTCTGAACCAGACAGCACTATTTTCTTCTGTTCCTGTCCGGCTCTGTAAGCAAAATGCAACTCTATGTCACGCATCATTTCAGCAACATTCTCCATTGCCTTCTCCAGTACAACAGCCCCCGCATCCAGCCTCGTAATCTTAAGCAGATTTTGTACAAGCGTTTCCATGCGGTCAAGTTCCTGTTCCGACAAATTGGCAAATTCTTTGACCGTGGATAATTCCACATCTTCGTCCTGAAGCAGACCGTTATAAATATTCAGTGCAGCCAGTGGTGTTTTTCAGTTGATGGGAAATATCGGAAATTGTATTTTTCAAAAACTCTTTTTTCCCGGAGTTCGTTGTCTGCATGTGCATTTAAAACTGCTGCCAGCGAATTGACGGAATGAAAACAGACGGTACAACTCCCTTCACTGTCACATGCAATCCGAGCATTTTCATCCCCGTCAAGATAGGCATTGATCTGTGACACCGCCTGTTCCATGATCTGATTCTGCTTTTTTGAAATAAGAATAACAAACCACCCACGCAGTGCCTCCTGCCAGCAAAAAAGAAGCAGCAAACACAGCGAAACCCGTCCATAACAGAACCATAAAAATCCCTGTAACAAAAAAAAGAACGCTCCCGCCCAAACCGCAGATAAAGCAAGGAACAGATTTTTTTAATATCTTTATTTACAAAAATCTTCATCACGCACCTCACGAAATGACATTCCATTTATATCCCATGCACCGGACTGTCAGGATCATTTTCGGATCACCCGGATGATCTTCTATCTTCATGCGAAGCCGCCGCATATACACTGTAAGGGTACTGTTATCTATATAATTTCCATCACAGTCCCACAATTTATTTAAAAAAATCTGCTCCTTCGTCAGTACCACGTTCGGATTTCTCATAAATAAACACAGCAGTTTATATTCTGCCGCTGTCAGATCCAGCAGTTCTCCATTCTTAAACGCCTGCCCCTGCAGCAAAAAAGCACCCTGATTCCGTTCGATTGCAGTTCTGTATCCGGCGCATGGAAAGAATTTGCCCTCCGCAGCAGGGCATTGATCCTCGAAACAAGAACCCCTAACTTAAATGGTTTTGTGAGGTAATCATCGCCGCCAATATCCAATCCCATAATAATACTTGTTTCCTCATCCGAGGCAGTCAGAAAAATAATGGGAACCATCGATGTAAGCCGGACTTTTTTGCAGAATGTAAAACCGGAGCCGTCCGGCAGCGATACATCCAGCACCAGCAGATCATAGGTTCCATCTGTCCATAAGGCATCTGCTTCTTTGAGCGTTCTGGCAATATGGGGTTCATGTCCCTGCTTTTTTGAAAAGCAAACGAAAGTCCGTTGATCAGACTCATATCATCTTCTAAAAAGTAATATTTTACTCATATGTTTCCTTTCGTATCCATTTTGTGACTCCACAGAGCACATTATAGTTCCCCTGTCTGGACAATACAAGTTTTCCGGATATTGCTGTTTTTACAGTTCATTGATTGTTTCGGTAATCGCCATATTGCGGATTCGCTTTGCCGGCATATGGACTGCCACGATTGCCGCAAACAAAACAAACACCAGAATAACCGCCAGAGAACCTGTCGGAAAGTGCCAGACCGCATAAGGAAAACGCCCGGCAATGAGAAAATTATACAATAATTTACTCAGTGGCAAGCCTGCCATGCAACCGATGGTACAGCCCGATACAGCATACGTAAACGCTTCGGCAGCAATCATTTTTTTGTCACCTGTCGTTTCTCCATTCCCACGGCACGCATTGCGCCGTACTGCTTCATCCTTGCAGATACACTCATGGAAATACTGTTGACAATATTCAACACTGATACCAATGCAATGACCGCCAGAAATGCATAGACACAGAACACAAAAAGCCATATGGGTTCCGGTGGTACGCTCGTCACGCTTATCCCGGAAACTGAAATTCTGTCCCACGGCAGTCTGAATTGCCTGAACATCTTCATCCCCCCCTGCTTTGCCAGTCATCTGTACCATTACAAGGGAATAATTTTCTTCGCCGGTCAGACGGACAAAAAGTATCGCCGGAAGAGATCAATGTGATTTTTTACCATTTGTCAGACCATCACCGCTGAACGGATCATTTTTCAGCAGTCCGGCTATCGTAAGTTTTTCCCCCTCCAAGCCGGACGGTATCACCGATTTTCCATGTACTGTGCGCATCGGATGTAGCCAGCACAAATCTGCTGTTCCCGAAAACTTTTGACAGATCGCTGCCTTTTTTCAGGTTACCATCTTTTTTTGAGACACTGCAGATCAAAATCATCATAAGAAATGAAATCAACGGTATTGGAAAGGCTCTCGTCTGTGTGAAAGGAAGCCGGAAGATTCAATGCACTTCGCCGCCCATAGACCTCCTTTACGCCGTCCATTCCCTGAATAGCAGCAACCAGATGACATGGAATCGTGTTACCATGATCACTTACAATATCAATATCCGATGTGGCAACCCGACTGCGGCATCAGATAGTCCACGAAATCAATCATCACAGAAAAACTGAAAAACAGGATAATACTGAGTGCAAAAAGAACTGGTCATCAAAATCAGATTTTTCTTATTAGAAGCAGCATGGTGGATACCAAGCATCATTTCGATTTTTCCCCACCGAATATGTGCCGCATAGCGGATTGTTTTTTCACTTCCCGTATTTCCGGATACCGCCGCAGCCGGAGACACTTTGGAAGCTCGTTTCGCCGGGGCATTTGCGGCGAACAACACCGTAATCACACCCACAAGGATACCGCAGACGATACCGACAATACTGACACCAAATAAGGGAATCTCAGAAAATTCCTCTCCCACCAGAAAACGCAGTATGGCGCACAATCCCCATGTTGTAACAATCCCCAGTGCAAGACCAACGGGAACTGCTGTCTTACACCAGTTCAGTGCCTCCAGCCGCACAAAATGAACGATCTGCTGCTTACTCATACCAATACAGCGCATCATTCCGAAGAATTTGATCCGCTGCGCAACACTGCTGTTCATACTTCCAGAAATCATCAAAACCCCTGCAATCAGAATCAGCAGAAATAGAATAACCGCAACAGGGAGAAGTGTCTGCCCCATGGAACTGCCGAGCAAATCTCCCATCGACAAATTTCCATGCTTTCCAACCAGGCGAGTTTCTTCCATCCTGATTCCCATTTCCGCCATACTGAATACCGTTGTCACCATAAATACTGCAAAAATGATACAGAGCAGCGTCATACGATTTTGACGACGGTGAACTTTCGCCGAGATTGGAATAAGGCTCAGATAACTATTCATTCGCGTTCTCCTTCCCCTCCGGTGTAAGCAAAGCGGATGTTCCCCCGAACATCCTGTGCCCTCCCGAAATCGGTGAGACAGCCATCCGATACCTGCAATACGCGGTCTGCCGTCTGCGCAATACTGCGGTTATGGGTAATCATAAGAATCGTCTGCTCATATTTTTTTGGACGTTTCTTTTTGAGTAATGCAATGACTTCGCTGCTGTTTTGCGTATCAAGGTTTCCTGTCGGCTCGTCTGCAAGGATCAGCGTCGGGCGCGTGATCAGGGCACGTCCGATTGCCACGCGCTGCTGCTGTCCGCCTGATAACTGGCTCGGCAAATGGTTACGGCGTTCCTTCAGATTAAGAACCGTAAGCAGTTCTTCCAGATATTTTTTGTCCGGCTTCTGATAGTCAAGCAGTACCGGAAAAAAAAATAATATTCTGCTCTACCGTCAGCTCCGGAATCAAATTAAACGCCTGAAAAATAAAGCCAATATTCCGGCGCCGGAAAATCGTCCGTTTCCGGTCATCCATTGCAAAAATATCTTTGCCATCGATCAGTACCTTGCCAGACGCAGGCATGTCCAACGCGCCTATCATATTGAGCAGCGTACTTTTTCCGGAACCGGATTCCCCGACAATAGCCACGTATTCTCCTTTTGGTACGGAAAAACTGACATTTTTCAGTGCTTTTACAGCGGTTTCCCCACTGCCATACGTCTTACTGATATTTTTTACTTCCAATAGGTTATGATTGAAACACCTCTTTCTAAATGGTCTTATCTACACCTGAAAGAATAGCACGGAAATATTACTGTAACCTTACAGTCAGCCTACAATTTTGTAGGAATAAAAATTTGAAAAGATGTAATTCCATGTATGAATGCCCACAATGCAATCATAACATCTTTTTTCATTGTTTTTCCTATTTTTCATGTTATCCCTTAAAAAACTTAGAAAGTGAAGGAGGTACCTTATGCCATCCGCCAAAAAGGAAACTTATACAATTGATTACATTTACGCGCTTCCGGAAGGACAGCGGGCAGAGCCGATCGATGGTGTTGTTTATGACATGGCACCACCAAACCGGATTCATCAGGAAATTGTCATGAATTTTTCTGCTGCAATCCACGATTATATCAAAAAACCATGGTAACTGCAAAGTCTATCCTGCTCCATTCGCCGTATTTTTTGAATGCGGATGATAAAACCTATGTAGAACCGGATATCAGTGTGATCTGTGATCCTTCCAAGCTAGATGACAGAGGCTGCAACGGAGCCCCGGACTGGATCGTAGAAGTTGCTTCTCCCGGCACCAAACGGATCGACTATGGTATCAAACTGTTCAAATACCACTCTGCCGGTGTACGGGAATACTGGATCGTAAATCCGCTTACAAAAACTGTAAATGTGTATGATCTGGAGAAAGAAGAACTGTCCGATCAATATATTTTCGATGATGACATTCCCGTCTGCATTTATGACGGACTTGTGATCAATATTTCGGATCTACTGAAATAAAATAATGAAGGGCTGAAAAAACCCCGGAAAACTTTGTTTTTCCGGGGTTTGTAAACCTTTTGATACGGTTTGAACAGCCAATTATCTCTTTGTTAACGTTTTGAGAACAAGAAAAGCCCATAAATAGGAAATCTATAGTGGGCATTGTTGCATATGTGTTATATGCCGGTGGCTTCCCATACATTCCCAGAACTACTCATTGCCCTAATGTTTTTTGCCAACAATATTATTCCATCAATCCTAATATCCCCTGTTCACTCCAATATTCATTTGGATATATTGATAGTTCCTTCTTTATGCTTACGAATAATTCTTTCCGGTGTTTTAGTATTATCGTAAACATGCACAATATCACATATATTAAGCAGTTCTTTTATGTTATTAATTGATTTGTAATATCTCTCGATAACTTTTATCACTAGCAACATTATGTCCACCTGCTGCCACACGGGATTCTATTCTAGCAATATTAATTTGTGGATCAACTGTCAACACAAATACACATTTTATGAAATATCCCTCTTCTTTTGCTTTTCTCAAAATATTTAACTTATATTCAGATGACAAAACAGTTTCAAATGGTAAAATCTTCTTTCTTGGCAATTGATTCATATCTCATCCGATCAACCAAAACAGCCGCTTCCATGTTATTCATTCCCGTAGTCGCAACAACATCATCGGCATTAGTATATTTACCAACTTTATCAAAAAAGCTGTTATTGTACTTTTCCCCGAACCATTTGGTCCCGCTAATAATACCAGAATCATCGGTTTTTTATTCTGCATATTTTCTTTCCCCATTTGCATACTCTACATAAGCCTGTTTCTTTTCATTTATCATAACCTGCTATAGGTTTCTTTACATATCTTCGCTTTATTTATCGCTGCCTTAACAGCTTCAACCGCTCTTTCGTCCATTTCACTGTCTGATTCAGTCAATGTACTCTTCTCTTCTTCTCTGGATACAACTTTTTTATAATTCTACCACTTTTGGTGCTTACAGTTGTCATATAAATATCTCTCCTTAATACGAAAATAGCTTCTCAATTATAATATATTTTATCACATTTTATATAAAAAAAAACACCTCGGAACCGAAATTCCGAGGTGTAACATACATTTCTGAAACGCCATAAGGCGCTTTGAATTGTAACTCCTATCTCTTTGTTAACGCTTGCTGAACTGCGGAGCTCTACGAGCTGCTTTGAGACCGTATTTCTTACGCTCTTTCATACGAGGATCTCTTGTTAAGTAACCAGCCTTCTTAAGAGTAGGTCTGAATTCGTTATCTACCTGAAGCAGTGCTCTGCGATACCATGTCTGATGGCACCGGCCTGTCCTGTGTATCCACCGCCCTTTACGTTTACTAAAACGTCAAACTTGTCAACTGTCTCAGTTGCTACTAATGGCTGACGAACGATTACCTTTAAAGTCTCAAGACCTAAGTACTCGTCAATATCTCTTTTTTATTGATTGTGATCTTTCCTGTTCCAGGTACTAAATAAACTCTGGCAACAGATGATTTTTTCTTCTTCCTGTTCCGTAATACTTTGTATTAGCCAATGTTGTTTACCTCCTCTGATTAGAATGTTAAAGCTTCTGGCTTCTGAGCTGCATGCTTGTGATCTGGTCCTGCGTATACAAATAACTTTGTGTACATCTGACGTCCCCTAAAGGTCCCTTGGGAAGCATTCCCTTAACAGCGAACTCGATGACACGCTCCGGATGCTTGTTGAGCATTTCCTTAAGAGTTGTCTCCTTGATTCCTCCAACGTATCCTGAATGACGGTAGTATACCTTCTGATCCATCTTCTTACCGGTTACTTTGATCTTCTCAGCATTCACAACGATTACATAATCGCCGGTATCAATGTGTGGTGTGAAGATTGGTTTATTCTTTCCTCTTAATACTTTAGCAACTTCTGATGCTAAACGTCCTAATGTCTTGCCTTCAGCGTCTACTACATACCACTTTCTGTCGATGGTAGCAGGACTAGCCATAAATGTTTTCATGGGTTTTCCTCCTTGATAGATATTCAAATCAATAAAATGCGAACAGTTTCAAGCCTCGTATGTCCGGACGCTGCTCTTTCCTGCTCTGCTTTTCTATATAGTTTAAATGCTCGCCGGGGCTTTTGGCTCACATTTACATACTATCACAGACTTATATATTATATTACCCGGGTCTTTTGTTGTCAAGCAGATTTCTCGTGTAAATCCCCATTTTTCCACCTTTATCCACAGGTTCTGTAAAAAGTGCCATCTGTATCCACAATCAAAATCTATTTTTTTGACATATTCAACAAATCAACACAAAAATGATCCTATTCCGTGGTTTATTCGTACTCCAGTCCGATCATTGTCAGTCCGTGTGCAGGAGCCGCCTATCCTGCCACACTCCGGTCACAGGCATCTAAAATCGTCTGCATCTCCTGTGGGGCAAACTCTCCCGCTCCCACCTTTATCAGTGTTCCTGCAATGATCCGCACCATATTATACAAGAACCCATTTCCCGTCACCCGGATCGTGATAATATCCGCTTCTTTCGTGACCGTACATGCATAGATCGTCCGTACGCTGGTTTTCGACTGTGCATTGACCGCACAGAAACTTTTAAAATCATGCTCGCCAAGCAGATAATCCGCGGCCTCCTGCATTTTCTCCACATCCAAGCGGATAATGATAAAAATATGTATCCAGCCGCCTGGTCGGCATGCGGAACCGCCGGTTTAGTATCCGGTACTCATAGGTCTTTCGGCTTCTGGAAAAACGTGGATGAAAGGTATCCGACACTTTGCAGGAATCCTGCACCACGATATCTTCCGGCAGCCTCTGGTTTAATGCGTAGCTGATCTTCTCCGCCGGCATACGGGTATCCGTATCAAAAATACAGACGTTTCCCAGAGAATGTACCCCCCGCGTCCGTGCGGCTTGCGCCGACCACGCGGATGTCTTCCCCCAAGAAGCGCCTGCAATGCTTCATTTAATTTCTGTTCAATGGTCACACCGTTGGGCTGAATCTGCCAGCCGCTATAGTGGGTTCCGTCATATGCGACGACCATTTTTACTCTCATATTTCTTAATCCTGTTCTGTCAAATTTCCTGTTTTCAGATGATTTATATGCTGCTGCCGGCGGTCACCGTCCTGCTACTGTGGCCAGCGCAACAGCACTCGTGCAACAATCACAAGCACAAGAAATGCAATCAATATCACATAGGCTTTGCGGTCTGTTCCCTGATAGCGCAGCGGTTTCATCTTTGTTCGTCCCTCTCCGCCACTGTAGCAGCGGGCTTCCATCGCCATGGCCAGATCGTCCGCGCGACGGAACGCCGATACAAATAACGGAATCAGAAGCGGCACCATGCTTTTTGGCTTTCTGGATCAGATTGCCGTCCTCAAAATCGGCACCACGCGCCATCTGGGCCTTCATGATCTTGTCCGTTTCCTCGATGAGAATCGGAATAAACCGCAGGGCAATGGACATCATCATCGCAATCGCATGCACCGGTATGTGAATCCGGTTCAGCGGAGACAATGCTTTTTCAAGTCCATCGGTCAGCTGGTTTGGCGTCGTGGTCAGTGTCATGAGAGACGTTCCAATGATCAGATAGATCAGCCGGATCGTCATAAGCACCGCATTCATAATACCTGTACTGGTCAGATGAAACGATTCCCAGTGCCAGTACTCCGTACCGGTCGGTGTAAAGACCAGATTAAACACTGCCGTAATCAAAAGCAGCACCACAATGGCTTTTAACCCTTTTACGATATACGAAAACGGTACTTTTGAAATTTTGATCATAAAAATAAGCATACCGGTTATGATCGCAAATCCCAAAATGCCCCGGAACGTAAACAGCGCAATAATATATATCATTGTCGCAAATAATTTTACACGCGGGTCAGTTTGTGTACGACAGAATCTGCCGGATAATACTGGCCAGAGTAATATCTCTTAACATAAATTTCTCCTGTGCTCTGCAAACACTAAATGACGTTTTTCTCCCGAAGTGCCGACAGAATTGTCTGTGCTGCTTCTTTTTTTGCCGTGGTTGCCTGTGTATCCACAGGAAGTCCCCGTTCCGCAAGTTCATGTACCAGATACGTCACCTGCGGCGCAGCAAGTCCTACCGCCTCAAGCTCCTTATAATGCGCAAACACCTGCTTCGGACAAAGCATCAAACATCACGGCACCGTGATTCATCACAATGATGCGATCCACATAATTCGCCACATCTTCCATACTGTGCGATACCAGAAGAATCGTGATTCCAAGTTCCCTGTGCATCTTAGAAACCAGTCCAAGGATTTCATCGCGCCCTGCCGGATCAAGTCCTGCTGTCGGCTCATCCAGAATCAGCACATCCGGTTTCATTGCAAGTACTCCGGCGATTGCCACACGGCGCTTCTGTCCGCCGGACAGATCAAACGGCGGCTGATAAAATAACTCTTCCGGAAACCCGACGTTGCGCAGCGCTTCAAACGCCCGCAGTTCTACATCCCTGCGATCCAGTCCCTGATTCTTCGGGCCAAAACAGACATCCTCAAAACAGGTGGTCTCAAACAGCTGATGATCCGGATACTGGAAAACCAGCCCCACTTTGCTCCGCAGGGCTTTCATATCATACCCTTCATCATAGATGTCCTGCCCATCCACATAGATGCTTCCCCGATGATGCCCGCAGCAGTCCGTTCAGCAGCTGAGTCAGAGTCGATTTTCCCGATCCCGTATGACCGATAATTCCGATAAATTCGCCCTGATGAATCTGCAGATTGACATCCTTTAATGCCTGAATCTCATAAGCAGTACCGTCGCTGTATGTGTAATTGATCTTGTCTAAAATGATTTCTGCCATCTTTTTTATCTCCTGCCTGTGCGCATATCTTTGTCTAGGCATTTGCCACGGACATAATCGCATCCACCAGTTCTTTCCTCGTAAGGATTCCCTGTGGAATCGGTACGCCCGCGCTGCGCAGTTCATCTGCCACAAGCGTTGCCTGCGGTACATCCAGACGATGTTCTTTCAGCTCGTCCACACGCGAAAAAAATATCGCGCGGTGTACCGTCCATCACGATCTTTCCTTTCTCCATGACGTACACATAATCTGCGTCAACCACTTCTTCCATATAATGTGTAATAAGAATGATGGTAACGCCCTTTTTTCTTCATTCAGATCATGTGCGGTAGCAATAACCTCTTTGCGTCCGTTCGGATCAAGCATCGCTGTCGGCTCATCAAAGACAATGCATTTCGGTTCCATTGCCACAACACCGGCAATTGCAACGCGCTGTTTCTGACCTCCGGAAAGTTTGTTTGGCGAATGTTTGCGGTATTTTACCATATCCACAGCTTCTAAACTCTGATTGACACGCGTCCAGATTTCTTCTGTCGGCACCCCGATATTTTCGGGGACCAAATCCCACATCTTCTTCTACCACACTGGCAATGATCTGATTGTCCGGATTCTGAAATACCATCCCAGCAGTTTTCCGGATCGGAATGGTATTGTCCTCATCGAGTACATCCATTCCATCCACCCAGATCACGCCTTCTGTCGGTGTCAGCAACGCATTGATATGTTTGGCAAGTGTCGACTTGCCCGATCCGTTGTGTCCGAGAATGGCAATGAACTGTCCCGCTTTTACATCCAGATTTACATGATCGAGTGCCGTCGTAATAGACTCAACATTGCCTTCCTCATCTCTGCGGAAAAATTCGTGTACAACATTTTTTTTGCTTTGATAATTCCCATTTTAATCGTCCCAGCTCAGTCTGTGAAGCTGTCCTTCCAGCTTCATATGGTCAAAATCGTTCTGGCGCAGTGCCTCATAAAGCACAATGGCAACAGAATTCGATAAGTTCAAAGAACGGGTTTCCCCGATCATCGGAATACGCACACAGGTATCCGGATTCGCCTTTAAGATTTCTTCCGGAATTCCTGCACTCTTTTTCCGAACATGATGTAGCAGTCCGGTTCATAATGGACATCCGAATACACATGACGTCCTTTTGTTGTCGCATAATAAATTTTTGCACCCGGATTTCTTTTTACAGAAATCCTCCCAGTTTTCATATACGGTGACATCAAGATCTTTCCAGTAGTCCATGCCGGCACGTTTTAAATGTTTCTCCGATAAAGAAAAACCAAGCGGCTCAATCAGATGCAGAACTTTGTACCGGTTGCGACACAGGTCCCTGCCGATATTTCCCGTATTTGCTGGAATTTCCGGCTCATGTAATACAATATTTAACTCTGCCATTTTTAATTCTTAATCTCCCGAATCTCCGTTACAAACTCAGCCACGCGATCCAGTGCAATCCGCAGATCATCCAGGGAATATGCATAGGATATACGAAGGAATCCCTCTCCGCAGGCACCGAACGCCGTACCCGGAACAACCGCAACTTTCTTCGTCTGCAGAAGTTTTGTTGCAAACTCATCACTGGTCATACCCAGATCCTTAATACAAGGGAACGCATAAAAATGCTCCAAATGGTTCAAAACAGGAAAGTCCCATCTTTTGAACCGCTCCAGTACATAACGGCGTCTGCCGTTGTACTCTTCCCCCGCATCATGGCAACATCTTCATCCCCGTTGCGCAGTGCCTCTACCGCTGCATACTGGCTGGTGGTCGGCGCACATAATCGCAAACTGATGGATCTTTAACATCTGTTTGATGATTACTTCCGATTCACATGCATAACCGAGTCTCCATCCGGTCATTGCATGCGATTTGGAAAAATCCGTTGATCACGATTGTTCGCTCCCTCATTCCCGGAATGGAGGCAATGGATACATGATTGTCCAGATAGGTCAGTTCCGCATAGATCTCGTCACTCAGGACAAACAGATCATGTTTCTTTACCACTTCTGCAACTGCTTCCAGATCCTTCTTTTTCCATAACCGCCCCTGTCGGGTTATTTGGGAAAGGCATAACAAGAAGCTTTGTCTTCGGCGTGATTGCAGCCTCAAGTTCTTCTGCCGTCAGGCGGAATTCGTTCTCTGCCTTCAGTTCAATCGGAACCGGTGTTCCATTTGCCAGTACACAACAAGGCACATAGGATACATAACTTGGCTGCGGAATAAGTACCTCATCTTGCGGATCTAACATGGCACGCATGGCAATATCAATTGCCTCACTGCCTCCGACTGTCACAAGCATTTCCTTTGTTATAGTCATAGGAAAGCCCGAATCTCCGGTCAAGATATTTGGAAATCTCAATTTTTAATTCCTTTAAACCTGCATTTGAAGTATAAAAAGTTCTACCTTTTTCAAGGGAATAAATTCCCTCATCACGAATATGCCACGGTGTATCAAAATCCGGCTCTCCGACGCCGAGAGAAATTGCATCATCCATCTCACTGACAATGTCAAAAAAATTTCCGGATACCCGATGGCTCAATGGTTGTAATTGTTTTTTGATAATGGATTTCTCATTATGCCATCATAATCCTTTCATCTTTTGCTTTCGGAGCCATAACAGTTCCGTGGTCTTTATATTTCTTTAAAATAAAGTTTGTCTTTGTGCTGAGTACCTGATCCAAGGCAGAAAGCTTATCGGATACAAACTGGGAAATCTCACGAAGTGTCTTCCCTCCAATGTAACCATCAGGTCAAATCCGCCGGAGATAAGATACACGGAATTTACTTCCGGATAATTGTAAATGCGCTCTGCAACCTTATCAAATCCCATGCCACGCTGCGGTGTCACACGCACTTCAATCAGTGCAGTTACTTTTTCCACACCGGCTTTGTCCCAGTTAATCAGCGTATGATATCCGCAAATAATTCCCTCCTGCTCCATAGCTTCCAGCTCATTCATGACTGCTGTCTCATCTACACCGAGAATTACGGCCAGCTCCTGTGTATCGATGCGGCTGTTTTTTTCTATAAAAGTTAAAATCTTCTCTCTCATATTTTATTGTTCTCCTAATTACATTTTACCATATTCCATAATTCGTCTGTCTGTGTTGTTTCTAAGAATCTGCGTTCCTCCCCATTGATAAGTACACGGTCATTGCTGTCGATTGTCCTTCCGATAATAACAGCTTCCCCGCCAGCCTGACGGATCGCATGCACCAGTGCATTGCCATCTGCCGCTGCCAGAAGAAGACTGCCTCCTGACAGAAGCTTGTAAGGATTTAAATCAAAAAAATTCACAGATTTCTATGGTTTCCTGACGAATTGGTATTTTCTTCAGATCAATTTCCAGTCCGACGCCGGAACACTGCCCCAATTCCCCAGAGAGCTCCGAAAACGCCTCCCTCTGAGAGGTCGTGCATTGCAGCAACGCCAGACTTTGCGGCGACTGCGGCCTCCGAACGGATAGAAAGATAATCTATATATTTTGCCGCTTTGTCAAGAAACGGCTGTGCGTATCTGGCCGATAACTCTTCCCGGTGTTCCGTTGCAAGAATCGCTGTTCCTTCCAGCCCGACCCATTTGGTCACAATCACATCCATATCCGGCTGCGCCCCTGCTGCTGTGACAAATAATTCCCTGTCAGCTTCTCCCACTGCCTGAACAATCAGTTGCGGAGAGGTCACTGTCCGAAGAACTTCCGTGTGTCCTCCGAGAACCGGAATCTGCTCTTTCTCACTTACACGGGATACTGCCGAAATCCATGCACGCAGATCATTTTTCGCTTGCGGATGTCGGGAGCAGAAGCGTCATCGTAATTCCCAATGGTTTTGCCCCACTGCATACAAGATTATTCAATGCCGCATAAACGCCGGCTTCCGGAAACGTGTCAAATGCACGGCAGGCTTCCGCAGTAACGATCTGCTTTCCCGCAGAAGCATCCACTGCACCGAAATCTATTCCCACTCCGGTGCCCGGACCGCAGAATTATGAAGTTGTCGGAGAACCGAGCGCTTTAATATCGACTCGGATAATTTTCCTGCTTTCATACTGTTATTTTCTATTCGCTTTCTTTGGACGATTGTGTTTTTTTTCGTGGATGTATTTGTTGAAGATGTTGTTTCTTTCTTGGTATCCTGTTTTTTGGAATCTTCCTTCTTTGTATCTTCCTTTTTATTATTTTCATCCTTTTTGGAGGAATCCTCTTTCTTGTTCGTATCGCTCTTGTCTGCGTCCTCCTTTTTATCGGTATCGTCCTTCTTTTCTTCTTCTTTCTGCTCTTCTTCTTTCTTTTGCGCGTTTGTCTTTAAACCGGCTGCCGCACTTCTTACTTTTGCTTCATCCCCGGTTGTAATTGCTGCCTTTAAAGCAGAAAGCGTCTCGCTTGTCGCATCTTTGGTTCCAATGGTAATAAGCTTTGGAGTTGCCTGATAATTACTCTTGTTGAACAGATCCCTGCTCTGCTGTTTTCCGTCTACCTTCACAATCTTCCACAACTGCGCAATGCATCCGGACTGTCCGGACTGGGTAACAGAAACCGAACCGGCGGTAAGGGAAGCATCCATTGTAAACTGCACCTTTGGATCTGTCTTTGAAACGGTTTCACTTTCAAACGAAATCTCCCGGTTGGATGGTCTCGTTTCTTTTCCATATACATTAAAATAAATGATACCGCCACTGCAATATCCTTCGATATATACCGGCGCATCCAGATTATTTTTAAACTTCAGATCTTTATAATTTCCGGCAATTGCCGCATCCATGGACGGTTCCACATAATGAACCAGCATGGAATGATTAAAACGCATCGTAATTTCCAGTTCTGCCCGGATAACTGCATTATATAAAGTCGTTGCAACCTGACAGATTCCACCGCCAAACGATTCCACTACCGTTCCGTTCTGATAGGCACCGGCCAGTTCATATCCGTTCTCCTGTGTAAACGGGCTGACCGTTTTGCCAGATCAAACTCCTCTCCCGGATAAAGGATTGTACCATCTACTTTGCTCACTCCGGTTATGACATTTTTTGCACGTCCTGCACTCGAACTTGCAAAGTTTGTCGTATAAGAACCGATCAGATCCGTAATTTCTGCGAGTTCTTTCTCATCCCCGCGCGGTTCTACCGTCTTTGTTACCAGATCAATCTCATTATTGGAGCCGTCCCAGCCCTGTGCAAGAAAATCATTGATTGCATACACGGAATTTACGACATCCACCTCGACGCCTTCTTTTTCCCTTTACAAATTCAAATTTTCCATTGACACGCTTTAATCCATTATCAACAGCCCCGACGGCAAGATCATCATCTGCGCTCTCATATATCTTTTCGGCCGTCGCCTGTTTGTTTACACTCAGATGCATATCGAGAACCAGTTTTTTCTTTTTGAGATCCTGCAGGGTTTTATACCGGTTGATCAGACTTCCGGCGTGTCCCACCGCCAAAGCTTCCTGCACGGCAGTATCCGCATCCGCGGTCACTCCCATATCTTCCGCAGTCATCTGAATGGAACCGGTTTCTCCTTTCAGCGTAAAAGTTGTATCCATCAGCCCATCCACGTATTCTTCTACCGCAGATATCGCCTGATTTTCTGTCATTCCTCCGACGTTTACATTTCCGATGGAAATTCCATTTTCAATGGTAGTCTCCTCTGCTGCCATCGCTGCCTGTGTATGAGAACCGAGTCCCACCACACAAAAAGTACTGCTGCAGCCATTCCTAACTTTGTTATCTTCTTCATATTCTTCCTTTAAAATAATTTTAGCGTTATCTTGTATTTTAACATAAACAATCACTTTTTCAAGTGCCGCTACCCATAAATCAGCGCTGAAACCAGTGTTGTAACAACCATTGCAGCGATAACAACCAACGATATGAGTGCAATCAGCTGTCTTTTTCGTTTTGAACCATTAAAATTATACATACTATTCACCTCTTTCGCAAAATCAGTTATAATGAATACACAACAATATCAGAAAGGATTTCCATTATGTTTGTATTTCTTGCTATTTTTATCGTTTTTCTGCTGTATATTAACTTTTTGATGCATAAAAATAAACGCGCCCAAGAAAATCTCGAAAAACAGTTCTGGGACCGGGAGCACAGTGCGAATTTCACACGCAAAAAAAGATATCAGCAATCTTAATTATCTTATCATAACAGAAGATAAAATACCACAAAACCTTACGACCGATGCCAAAAAATCACTGGAAACACTATGCGGTCAGAAAATGCTGAATCTTTTTCTTCCATGAGTAACACCGACCTGAAACTTGAATATGGTGTTGCAAACCTGGATGAACTCAGCGCATGTGATGACCGTTTTTCCACATTTGAACGAAATGCTGCCATCTATGCCCAGGAACTGAGTGATGCCGGATATACCGATCAGGCACGCCAGCTGCTGGAATTTGCAGTTTCCTGTCATGTCGATAACAGCAGCATCTACACACAGCTGGCAGCCATCTATCAGACCGGGGGCAATCTCTCCGGAATCTTGCAGCTGCAGGAAGCAGCTGCGCAGCTTGCGCCGTTTCCGCAAAAAATCATTCTGGAAAAACTTAAAAGTTTCCAGCCCTGATCTTATCCTGCAGCCGGGAGGCTTCACTGCGTGTAAGAGTCTCCCAGCTGATACTGTCTTTCCTTCCATATTGTTCCATCAGTTCCCTGAGCCGTTCTTTCTGATGCTCCGTTGCCGGCGTCTGTCTCTTTGCCTTATACACCAGAGGTTTCGGGACAAACAGTTCCATGGAAGCACCTTCTATGGATTTTAAATTTTCAAATACCTTATAGGTTTCTACTGCATCATCCAGTGCCCGGTGTGCATGTTCCCGTTCAATCTGAAAATATTCGCACAGGCTTTCCAGTTTTTCGACTGCGCCCCCGGAAGGAGTGCCCGCGCAATCCGCAGGGTATCACAGGCCGACAATTCCAGTGGAATTTTCTGATTGACGGCCACTGCTTCAGAAAACTGTAATCAAAAATCAGATTATGTCCCACAAGAATATCATCCCCGATAAATTGCAGAAGTTCCTGCATTGCCACATTCTCTTCTTTCCCCAAAGCCGCCATTTCGTCTGTAATCCCGGTCAGCTGTACTACCGTTTCCGGAATTGACATTCCCGGACGCACGAGCGTTCCATATGTATCTGCAATCTCTCCGTTCCGTACACGAACCGCCCCGATTTCTATTACTTTGTCCCTTTTCGGAGCCAGTCCCGTCATCTCCAGATCAAGAACCGTATAATCCATTTTATGCACCTGCCTTACGCTTTCATACATGTTTATTATACACATATAAGAAAAGAAAACCAGCCAGAATATGGCCGGTTTTCTTCCACAATAACGCTCTTTTTATAAAATTCTTCCAATCAATACATCCAGTCCTGCCACCCACAGCAACAGTGCGCCAACGATATATACTTTGGTTTTTGCTTCATATCCGACACGGTATCCGGTATAGATGCCGCCGATCACAAATGCAACGGTACATACAACAATCATGATCAGAATCATAAGCACATTCGTTTCCAGAAATCCAAATGCAATTCCCGTAAGCAGCGTGTAAATTCCACTGATACATGCCATGCGGACAAATCTCCGGATTCCAAGATGATGTTCCAGATGTTCTTCCACATGTTCGTTTCGGATTGCTTTTACCATCAGCCGGATGCCAAGAATCATAAAAATCACCATGGATATAATCTGTCCCAGCAGCTTTTCGTCCGGCACCGACCGGTAATGGCAGAACAGGGAGGACAAAAAATGCCCCAGATATAACATAATCAGCTGTGCCAGCGCAACGATTCCACAGATCACTGTCAGATTTTTTTTTTTTTATTTATTTTTTGCAACCAGTGATCCCTGACATTCCATTGCTGCGAAAATATCCAGAATACCCCTGCAATTATCAGCAGGTTTTCCATCCAGTCCATCCTTTTTCCTCCGACCATCAAAATTATTTGTTATTTTCACTGTCTGTCTTGATCGCATCCTGTTTATAAATAAATTTTACGCTTCCGTTTACACCGTCTGCAACCTTTGTAAATGTCTGGTAATCCTCACCCGCATCAAGCATTGCCTGCAGTTTGTCGGTCAGCGGTTTGATATCTCCGTTATAGCTGTTCGCAATCTTGGAAATACCCTTCTCGTCGAATTCTACCATGCCATCTGCCAGCGTATGGGGCCGTCATCCAGTTTATCTACACCGGACACAATCTTTACCGTGGCATCGTTGAGTGCCTTGATTCCCTTCGTCAGTGTTGGAACTGCGTCTGCCAGAGACTGTGTTCCCTTACTGAGTGCTGCGGAACCGGTAACCAGACTGTAACCGTTTTTCCTGTACTGCTTCAATCTGCTGTGCAATTGTAGCCTTTGCACTCTCTGCTCCTGTAACAGCAGCTGCACTTGCCGCCTGTACGGCCACATTCTGACATGCTCCCTGCCAGCTGTGTAGCCAGTGTCTTTAAGCTGCTCTCCACACCGTCTGTCACCTGCTCATTGTTTCTTCCTGCTGCAAGCTGTGCCTTGATTGTGCTCTGTGTCTTGTGAAAGAGTGTGTCCTTTGCCCCACTCTTTGCATACAGCAGTTCCGCAAGCTGTGCACTTGTCATACCATCCGATACGGCATACATAACCGTTGACGTCTGATCGTTTGCCTGTGCGCCCTTTGCCCACGCTGCTTTAATGCCGGCAGCCGCCTGATCTGCAATAAGTTTGCTGTCTGCCGCCTGTCCTGCAGCTTTCAGCAATACCTGTCTTACCACTTCATTATACACGGTTTCTGCTGCATTTGCACTATAAGGCGCCATCATAAAGAGAAGTAAATAATGCGCCATCCGTTGTGCTGCCATCTTTTCCTGTGCTGTAACGGAGTGCGGCATAGATCTGCTTTGCGACTTCCTGCGTTTTTCCGTTTGCAAACTCTTTTTGCCACCGTCTCGGAAGCGGTCTTTGACGCTGCCTGTTTCTCTGTATCACTCATCTTTGTATTTAACGCTTTATCAAGTGTCTGGATTCCCTTGCTGATGGATTCTGCGCTGGTGTTTAATGTCTCCACCCCTTTGCCCAGATCCCCGCTCTTTGAATTCAGCTCATTCATGCCGCTTGCATAATCCGCAAGATTTTTCTGTAACGTGTCCAGTCCATCGGATAATTCTTTTGATCCGTCTTTTTTAACTTGCTGCTTGCATCCAGCATGTCATCAATCATATCATCCAGAGAAGAAGAATCCCCGCTCTTCATGGAAATCATGCTCCCGGCATTTGCCACGATCGTCATTGCCGTATCCAGCTTGAAATCTTTTTACATCGGCAGTCACTTCGAAATCTTCCGGAAGTTCCAGATCATCGATGAAATCAGAATCTTTCACATTCAGACTTTCTTTGATTCCAGGCAATGCATAGCCGATAACCACATTGCTGTCCCCGTTCTGGGAAACTTTTCCGTTCTTTACTTCCACATTGCTGAAACTGTCATCCAATACCAGTGCCGTTACGGCTGCAAACGGAACCTTTACCGTCTGCTTGTTTCCGTTTACGGTTTCTTCATAAGAAGAATTATTTGTGTAATCATAATGTATGGTAACTTTTCCGGATTTTCCAGCCAGATCCTTCGGTGCAATCTCATTTCCATCCAGATAATAAGTAACTTTCAGGGAAACCGGAGCTTCACTGTCTGTTTTTCCCTGATAGTAAATATCGGCTCCATCTGCCTGCCAGGTCAGCTTCTCTCCGTTCTGTGAGAACTCCTCGCTTCCCTTCACATTTTTGATATCTGTCAGATTGGACTGATCCTCCAGTGTAAGCGGACTGGTTTTTATTGATCAGATGATCGGTGACAATGGTATCATACACACTTCCCGTTGCATCGGAAATCAGGTAAACATTTTCATCTTTTCCGATTTCTTTATCACTGACAGATACCTGAAGCAGATCATCGATATCATCCTTCTTATCGGAAGAATCCTCTTTCTGCTCTGTCTGAACTGCAGCATCTTTCTTCTGATCTGCCTGCACGGCAACTGCTGTCATGCTGCTTCCAAGAAGCGCAATGGTCAGCACACCTGCCACAATACGGACTACATATTTATTTTTCAGTCTGGTTTTTAACTCTGGTAATTTCATAATTCCATCCTCCTATTTGATTTTGTTGCGAAATCCTGCACTTGATGCACAGATCACACGGTCAAATACCATGAACATGCTCGGCAGAATAAAGATTACGACAATCATACTGATGATCGCACCACGTGCCATCAGCATACATAATGAACCGATCATATCGATGTTGGAATATAATCCTACACCAAACGTTGCTGCAAAGAAACTGAGTGCACTGACAATGATCGACTGAATGGACTTGCTCAATGCATCGGTAATTGCTTCTTTTTCTTATCCATACCGCGGAAACGGTTCTTCTTATACTTGTTCGTCATAAGAATTGCATAATCGACCGTAGCTCCCAGCTGTATGGTTCCAATTACAATGGATGCAATAAACGGCAACACCGTTCCTGTATATGCCGGAATACCCATATTGATGAAAATTGCAAATTCAATAACACATACCAGAATGATTGGAAGTGAAATGGACTTAAATGTCAGTAAAATAATAATAAAAATAGCTGCAATAGAAATAATACTTACATTTTTGAAATCCACATCGGTAATCTCAATCAGATCCTTGGTACATGGCGCCTCACCGATCAGCATTGCGGTATTATCGTATTTTTTTAATAATCGCATTGATCTCATCACACTGTTTATTTACTTCATCCGTTGCAGATGCATATTCCGAAACAATGACCATCATCTGGTAATCTCCACTCTTGAAGATATCCTTCACATCGTCCGGAATGACATCCTGCGGAACCATCGGTCCGGTCAGGGAATCCATCGAAACCGCAAGTTTTACACCGTCTACTTTTTTTTTGATCTCATCGATCATATTCATACTGTCTTTTTTCAGACAGACTGCTTTTTTGCCAGAACCATGTGGGTTGCACCCATATGATACTGTTCGGACAGCTTATCATTTCCAACTTTACTGCTGAAAGTCTCCGGCAGCGTACCAGTCAGATCATAATATACATTGGTATGTGTATATCCGTAGATTGCCGGAATCAGCACAACCAGAAACGCAATGACAAATACCACATGATGTTTTGTGATAAACCCTGCAATTCTACTAAGATCCGGAAGAATTACTTTATGTCTGGTCTTTTCGATTGCCTTATCGCAGACAAGAATCAGGGACGGAAGAATCGTTACACATCCGATAACGCCAAAGACAACCCCCTTTGCCATGTAACGATACCAAGGTCTTTTCCAAGGGTAAAGCTCATAAAACACAGTGCGATAAATCCGGCAACTGTTGTAATGGAGCTGCTGACCACGGAAGTAATTGTATTGGAAATCGCATGTGCCATGGCACGGTTTTTATCTCCGTCAAACCGCTCTTTCTGCTCCTGATAACTGTGCCACAGGAAAATGGAATAATCCATTGTAACACCGAGCTGCAGTACCGCCGCCAGTGCCTTGGTAATATAAGAAATCTCCCCGAAAAATACGTTGGAACCCAGATTGTAAATAATTGCCATGCCGATACTGATCAAAAACAGGAACGGAACAACTACGGAATCCATCGTAAGTGATAATACGATCAGAGAAAGCACAACGGCGATCAGAACATAAATCACACTCTCATTCTCTGCCAGTTTTCGGATATCATTGTTCACCGATGCCATACCACTGACAAAACACTGCTTTCCAACCAGATCATTGATCGTCTGGATCGCATCCATGGTGCCGTCCGACGACATGGACTCATCAAACAGGACTGCCATCAGCTGGCTGTCTGCGTCTTTGTTATTGAAAAAAGTTGTAGATATCATCCGGAAGTGCTTCTCTTGGAATACTAAAATCCATAACGGAACCATACCAGATAACATTTTTTTACATGAGGTACATCCTCAATCTTATCTGCTATTTTCTGCAGATCCTTATCCTGCATTCCCTCAACAACTACAAAAAAGAGAACGCGCCTGTTCCAAATTCATCCAGAAGGATATCCTGCCCTTTCATCGTTTCAATCTGTCCCGGCAGATAGGACAAAATGTCATAATTAATTCTGGTTTTCATATAGCCGATCGCGGATGGAATCAGCAGTAAAAAAGCCAGGATCAAAATCAGAAACCGACATTTAACGACTCCTTTTCCAAATTTAATCATTTTTTTTTTCACCATCCTCTATTTTTTTCTCTCAGCCTATCATAAAAAAAAAGACCGAATATGAAAATATTCAATCTTTTTTCGTCATGTACTGCATGATTATACATTTTGAGTGATTTGTATGAATTCGTATACAAATCATTCAAAATGTCATCGCATATTCTTTTTATAATTCTTTGATGATGTCGATCAGAGACCGGGTCAGCATATACTGATATGCTTCGGCCATTTCGCGCGGCGAGATGGTCATTCCCATGCTGATCCATTCCTCTGTTGCAAAAACACATGGACTGTGCATAATAGGAAGATATCACCTCCGGCGTCAGCCATTTGTGTTTTGAAACCCTTCCGCTGCTTTCGTTTTGAATCAGTTCAAGCAATACTTCCCGCACACATTTTTTTGCGATATCGTGAAATTTGACCGGTCCCTCCATTTTTACCAGCTGTGAATAAAATGCCTTTGTCCTTTTCAATGTTGGTAAACAGCAGAACCATTGCTTCTATAATCATATCATTCCGGATCAGAGGTTCTACCGGCTCTAACAGTTCTGTCCGGATGATCCATTCAATAAGCTCAAATTTATCCTGAAAATGATTGTAAAACGTTGGCCGGATGACCCCTGCTTTATCAGTTATCTCTTTAATTGTAATTTTTTCTACCGGCCGCCTGACAGCAATCTCTTTCAAACTTTTTGCAAGCAGCTGGTCAATATCGGTTTTGCCCTGTATTGCCATTTCGTCTGTTATCCTTATTCGTCAAATTCCATGGTCACAAAGTACCCTTTTTCTGTCTCCTTCACATCAATCACATCGCCTTCCCGGCTTTTTAAACGTTCCCCTACCGCATAATTTCCTGACATGGCTATTGCATGCTCAATGGTATAATAATAGGAAGTGGGAAGTTTTCCCTCTGTCACCTTCAGATGATCCCCTACTTTGGTCAGTCCCGGACGTTCCATTTTAAATTCCATCTGTCTCATCACGGTCACCTTCATTTTCCACAAACTCTGTATCAACAGTCTCTGTGCGCCGTCTGTAATCCCTCGCTGCACGCGTTGCTGTGACAGCAATCCACAGATTCAGCGCTCCGTTGATAATCAGCACGATTCCTACCAGCATAATAAACTGTTTCAATACTCCAAGCGGACAGAAAACACAGACCAGACCACAGACCAGACAGATAATGGCAAATACAAGATCCATGCCCCACTTTTCATATCCGTATTTTTTGGCATTCACAGCCTCCGTCACCGCACGAACTCCATGAAATACAAGTCCTACACCCAGTATAACCGGAACCAGACTGACAATCAGCGACGGCTGGATGAGAAACCAGATTCCAACTGCAAGTACCAGAATTCCGACAATCGTTGATGCTCCAAATGTTGCAAGGCTCAAAATAAAGCTTCCCAGATAAATAATTCCAACGATGATCATTGCAACCGAAAGAAGTGTTCCGATCACATCAATGACTCCGCCTTTCCACACAACAAAAATAATTCCAAGCACAATACACAAAACAGAAGAAAGCAGATAATCTGCCTTTGCCCGCTTCAAAAATTCTCTCATGAAATGACGCCCCCTTTTGAAATATCTTTTGCAACATTATAACATTTCCTTTTTTATTGTTCAACTTTTCCTCTAAAAAATGATATACTGTGCGCGGAGGTGAATATCATGGGAAAAGAAGTAAAAACCAATGCCGTGCGTATTCTGGAACGAAATAAGGTTCCCTATGAACTGCTGACTTATGAATGTGACGAATTTATAGATGGAATTCATTCTGCCGAAGCCACCGGCACCCCGGTTGCCCAGACTTACAAAACACTTGTCATGCAGGGAAAAAGTAAACAATATTATGTTTTTGTCCTGCCGATTGCAGAGGAAGTTGATCTGAAAGTTGCCGCGCGTGCAGTTTCCGAGAAATCCGTAGAAATGATCCACGTAAAAGATATCACAGCCATTACCGGTTATGTACGTGGTGGATGCACTCCCCTTGGCATGAAAAAAAAAGCATTTCCAACCGTTATCGATGCCTCTGCCAGGCAATATTCTGAAATTTATGTAAGCGGCGGCCCGTATCGGAACCAGCATCCGGCTTGACCCTCAGGATCTGGCACGGGTTGTCCGCGCTACTTTTGCGGATATTCTTGCCAGACCATAAAAAGAAAAGTGTGCCAGGTTTATTTCCCTGACACACTTTTTCTTTTTAATTTTCGCCCGGCTGCCGGATAATATCCAGCACACGCTGCAACTCGGCTCCCTCTGCCGGAGCCTCTCCATAGTCAACATGCTTCCAGTCTTTTTTTTTAATTCTCCAAGCAGATGTTTTCCCGGATCCTGGGTCCGTTCAATCGTAAAATATCTGCCCTCCTGCGTTTCGTCATTCCATGCAAAATAAACACGGAAACAGGATGGAACTCCCATATCGCGTACCGGCAGATCCACACGGACAATCAGTAAACTGTCGGACAAATCCATAACCATAACGGAGAAATCTTCCGGCAGATACGGATACATACGTTTCTGCTGATAACATTCCTCAAAAAACTGATCCATATATTCTTCTTTCTTCTCGCAGAGGTCATCCATCATCTGTTTGCCCTGCGCAAAAAAGCGCTTTGGCATAAAACCAAATTCAAACTGCTTACGTTCAAACAACAGATACTGTTCCTGTGTAAGCTGCATCTTCTTTGGCTGCGCTCCCTCTTTACGCTTCTTTTCCACTTCCTCAATTTTTTTCCACCAGTGCACGTTTAAAAAATCAGATTCTGTGTGAATGGATTGATCACTATTCCGGATACCTTTTCATCCTGCTGAAAAACCATGTTATTCGTTGCAAGGAACGGCATGTTTATAACTGCTTCACTCCTCGGAGATTCCGGAATCTCCTTTTTACTTGTATAAATTGGAAGAAACATTCCGTTTTCGGACTGTTGATCAGACACGGAACCGGCTTCTTTTCATCATTTAAATTTGCCGGAACAAGCACACGTCTGGTTCGCATCAGCTCGATCAGGGCATTTAAATTCTCACCGGTTTTTTTCTTTCAGATATAGATCTATCTGTGCTTCCACATTTTCATTTTTTACATCAAGTGTCATGCTTGGATCTGTTGGTTTCTCCTGCTTGAGATCCTGCTTCTTCATGACATCTTTTAACTTCTTTTTGTCGATCATCTGTGTATATCTCCTAACCCCATGCTGTCGGTATTGTACAGGTTAATCCCTGTGCTCATGATATAAAAAGCATTTTAGCACATATTTTTTCAGGAGATTCCATACCTTTATACGGTTTTTGAATCATCAAGCGTTTTCTGGATCAGTTTATCAAGTCTTCTTCCGATCCTGGCATATTTTTCAATGCGGCGTTCCATTTCCGGCGGAACTCCTTTTTTTTTGTAAGAAACCCGGTTATCCATTCCTGCCCACGCATCCATGATCATCGTCCGCAGCTGCAATTCCACACGAACCACAGTTGTCTTTCCTTTGTAAGACATCGGGATATCAGAACGATATGGTAACTCTCATACCCATTTTTCTTTGGTTTTCGAATGTAATCTTTTGCCTTTACTACGGTATATGTGTCTGTTTTTCCGATCTGCCGTGCAATCCAGTAGATTTCCTTGACACTGTAGCAGATACAGCGAACCCCGGAAATATCGTTTAGTGCAGTAACTGCGGTATCAAAATCCACGTCATAATCCTTGCGTTGCAGCTTCTCTGCAATGCTCTCCGGCGTCTTCATCCGTGTTTCGATAAAACGTACAAATCCCTGTCCTGTTTTTTTCTTCATATTCCCGGTTCAGTTCCCGCAGCCGGTTTACCACAATTTCTCTTGCCAGTGCATGTTTTCTCTGAAAATCATCATCTTGCCAGTGCTTCCGGAGTTTTTCTAATTCATCCATAACTTACCTTCCCTGCTTTCTGTTATATCTATCTTATTCTCCACTTTTCTACAGGATAACAGGGGTGTGTAAATACAGACTTCTTCCCTATGTAAATTGTTTGTAAAAACTATGTGGTGAGAATCTTTTTTTCCACAAGCATTTTAACAAATTCCCGATCCCGGAAACTCCATGGCTGCGTCTCACAAAATGGTTCGTTCCCATTGATAATCTCCTGTGCGGTTGCCCATTCCAGATGAAATCCTTTCTCGATCTCGCTTTCGGTCATGTGCGTCTGTGTCATTTCTTCTTTTGCATCACAGAAAAAAAAAAAGCAGGAGTGACAGACATAGATCTTGTTTTTTTTTTCAAACAGATCTCGCCGCCGCTCCACAATTTCTCCAATCGGACGGATGGATTCCGGAATCACAATAAGCCCGGACTCCTCCCCCCACTTCACGAATCAGTGCATCTTCCAGCTTCTCGCCCGGTTCCACACCTCCGCCGAGAATTTTATAATCTCCGGCACTGCCATGTTGTGTTGCAATTTTTCCATCACGAATAATCACGCCGCGTGTCGAGTATTTTTCGAACACGGGCATTCCCTCTTCATAATCTTTTTTATCTAATATTAAAAGTATCTGCACGGCATTTCTCCTTTGCTGTTCCGACATACAATTTTGTATCATTATAGCACTATCATGGGGGGTTTGTGCAGATGTTTTAAATATAAGTTTTTTCAATGCGACGAATTTGTGCGAGTGTTTTAAATATAAGTTTTTCTCTATGCGACGGAAGAAGGGGGACATTCTCTTTCTACAGAAAAATTTGCAAATTAGCGCCGATATTGATTTCAGGTTGGTTTAGCAAAAGTTTTACTTTTATGCTATTAGCTTTATATGATGTAACTACGGCGCAGTTGCAAATTTGTTCTTCCGAAAGAAATGTCCCCCCTTCTTCCTGTGGATTGGAGAAAATATAGTTGAGAAATATATTTCCGCAAATCCTGTCTGTGGAACAAATATACAGCCACCTTCAGTAAAAAAATGTCATCGTGGTATCTATGCCAATAAAATTCAGTAAAAGATACCATTGTGGTACCTACACGCTGAAAATTTAACATTCAGATACCGGAAGGTCTCTATAGATCAAAAATTGCTTCTCCAGATACCGCTTTTTCTAAAAAACCGGTATCTGGAAAAGCAATTTTACTATATAGGTGACATTTCCTGATTTCAAGCATTAAAATTTCGGAAAACCGTCACCTAAAACTTTAATTTTTCGTCTATAGATACCCGGCCTTATCATCGAGTGATTTTACAGGGTATTTTTATGTTTATTCCAGTTCATGGGATTCGTAGCTGTTTTTTGAGGCGTCCCTTTAACTGCAGGTTCTGGTGCCTTTATGTTTGTTCCACAGACAGGATTTGCGGACATCATTCTTTTTACTTATGGTTTTCCAATCCACAGGAAGAAGGGGTACATTTCTTTCGGAAGAACAAATTTACAACTGCGCCGTAGTTCCATCATGTAACGTTAATAGCATAAAAAGTAAAACCTTTGCCAAACCAACCTGAAATCAACATCGGCGCTGACTTGTAAATTTTTTCTGTAGAAAGAGAATGTCCCCCTTCTTCCGTCGCATAGAGAAACCTTATATCTAAAACAACTCCCCCTGCAAATCCGTCCCACTTTGCCAACCCCAAAGGCTCCCAGCCCCGCAGTTAACCAGCAATTTATAAAGTTTTGAGATACTCCACAATACTTGTCACACTGTTGGCACCATCCGCCACCGCGGTCACAATCTGACGCAGCTTCTTGGTGCGGACATCTCCTGCCACAAAAAACCCCGGCTGCTCCGTCACCCCGTCTTCTCCGGCACGCACATAGCCATGATCTAAATCCAGCACAGAAGCCACCGCATCGGTCTGCGGATTCATACCGACTGCGATAAAGATACCGCTGACCGGCAGTTCTTTTTCTTCTCCTGTTCCGGTGTTTGCGATTACCAGATGATCGACCATCTGCTCCCCCAGATTTCTTTCACCACGGTATCCGGCAGGAAGGTGATCTTCGGCTCATTTGCCACCTGTTCCTGCAGTACCTTCGTGCCACGCAGTTCCTGTCTGCGGTGAATCAGATACACTTTTTTCACATCCGGCTGCCAGATACAGGGCATCTTCCAGTGCCACATCTCCACCGCCGACAACCGCCACTGTCTTGTTACGGAAAAAAAAGCTCCATCACAGGTTGCACAGTAAGACACCCCGGCTCCTGCCAGTGTTTCTTCTCCCGGCACCCCGAGTTTCCGGTGTCCGGCTCCGGTTGCCAGCAGTACCGTTTTTGTCTCATAGACGGTTCCGGAAGCACCGGTGATTTTCCACGTTCCGTCTGTATTTTTCTCTACGTTATCCACTTCATCGCTGATGAACGGAACCTCCAGTGCTTTTGCATGCTGCTCAAATTTCTGTGCCAGATCAAACCCATTGGTTTCCGGCAGTCCCAGATAATTATCAACTTCCTGCGTATAAATCATCTGTCCGCCACCCATCGGCTCTTTCTCTAAAACAACCACATCCAGACAGGCACGCTTTGCGTAAACAGCTGCCGAAAGACCTGCCGGATTGCTTCCTATAATGACTAAATCGTACATGTTATTCCTCCTGATTTTCAAAAAAATCTATTTCATAAAATAATGGCATTTTTATTCTTTCCTATTTTACCATACCCTATACAATGCGCTATTTTCTTTTCTCCAATAATAACAAAATATGCTCCTTTTACAAAAATTTTACGTGATTTGGGGTTGAAAAATCCATTTACAAATGCTACCATAACCAAGGATTTAAATCCACAATCATAAAAAAATCTGAGTAATGGAGGTGAAATTCATGGACAGTAGCGATAGTTTTGGGCGAAGTAGACATTTGAATGCCGATGCTTTTTTTTTCACTGGCAAAATTATCGTTTTCACTGGAAAATGAATTTTGCCGATTCATGATGTTTAAAGCACTGGTAGGTGCTTTTTTGTGCCTGAATATATAAAAACTGTATACCTGAGCCCTTTTCTATTGTGCATATCCGCAGCATGATGTAGCTTTTGTTGCACATGATGACTGCACACAAGGAAAGGAGAATTCATATGAACAAGAAATATTTAGAGCTTACAAAGCTGATCCGAAGCAAACAGAATGACCATGAAATCTTAAAATGCTTATCTAATTATCACGAAAACGACATTGCCGATATGCTTACGGTTATGACTCCAAAAGAAAGGAAACGTATTTATACGCTTCTGGGGCCACAGAAAATTGCGGAAATCTTCGCATATCTGGATGAACCACAAATCTACTTTTCCGAACTCTCCGTCAAAGATGCCGCCAAAGTAGTTTCCCTGATGGATTCCGATGATGCCGTTGACGTCCTCGAAACACTCGACGATAAAAAGAAATATGAAATCGTGGAAAACCTGGACAAAGCTGCCATAAAAGATGTAAAAATGCTGCTTTCCTATGACGATGACGAAATCGGAAGCTGCATGACAACCAACTACATCTGCATTCCAAAGGGACTTTCCGTCCGTCAGGCAATGAGCGAACTGGTCCGTCAGGCCGGAACCAATGACAATATTTCAACCATTTATGTACTGGATGAATCCCCTGAAATTTGCCGGTGCTATTGATCTGAAAGATCTTATTATTGCAAGAAAACATGATGTGCTTGACGATATTATCGTCCGCTCCTATCCATCGGTAACCGATCACGAAAAAATTGATGACTGCATGGAAAAAATCATGGATTATTCGGAAGATTCCATTCCTGTCCTGTCGCAGGACGGTCATATGCTCGGTGTTATTACATCCGAAGATATCGTAGAGATGGTTGACAATGAGATGGGGGAAGATTACGCAAAACTGGCCGGCCTCACCGCCGAAGAAGATCTCAAAGAAACCACGGCACAAAGCATGAAAAAACGTCTCCCATGGCTCATCATCCTGCTGTTCCTTGGGATGATCGTTTCCTCTGTTGTAGGTGTCTTTGAGCATGTTGTGGCTGTACTTCCGATCGTAATCTGTTTCCAGTCCCTTGTGCTTGACATGGCCGGGAACGTCGGTACCCAGTCTCTGGCAGTTACCATCCGTGTCCTGATGGATGAAACACTCACCGGAAAACAAAAACTTTTCTTACTGGTAAAAAGAAATGAAAATTGGTCTTTTAAAATGGTGGAATCCTTGGTATTATGGCACTTGCACTGCTTGGCATCTACATCCACCTGTTTAAGGGATACACCTGGATCGGAGCATTTGGCATCTCTGGCTGCGTCGGCATCTCGCTTCTCGTGGCAATGGTGATCTCAAGCCTCGTAGGTACTGTGATTCCCATGTTTTTCCATAAGATAAAGATCGATCCTGCAGTAGCATCCGGTCCACTCATTACAACAATCAATGACCTTGTGGCTGTTGTGACTTATTACGGTCTGGCATTTTTATTACTGATCATGTAAAAAGATAATCTTTGCACCATACTACCGAAAAATGCTGCCTGACAGCAATATTGTACAGGCAGCATTTCTATTCGGCAATTTCTAAGCTGCATAGGAGATATCGCTTACGCGAGATACCCCAGATAGAAAATCTATCCGCAGACGGATACCCTTTACTGAATAACCAGTTCTTCAATCGTCACATTTTTTTCTCTTTGTCAATGTCAAAAGCTTTAAGCACCGGCTGATCCATATCCATCAGGGAAAGAATCAGGTAATTGACCGTCGGATCATATGCCAGACGCTTATCTTCCTCGGACGGGCGTGACGGCGATTCCGGATGGGAATGCCAGTTGCCAAGCGGTACCAGCTTGTTTGCACGCATATCCTTGACGGCTGCTAGCTGTTCCTTCGGGTTCATGAAAAAATGCTCATTTGTGTGATCCACATTCTCCAGAAGGTACACCTTCTCGATGATCTTTTGTCACCGTCTTTGGTGCCTGCAATCAGACCACATGCCTCTTCCGGAAGGTTTTCCTTCGCATGAGCTAAGATTTTTTCATAGTCTGCTTTTTTCATGGTAAGCATAAAATTTTCCTCCTTACCTCTTTCAATGATCCGGGCACTCGATCTGCTCGTAATCGATCAGTTCTGTAATGGTCGGATGATCTCCACAGATTGCACACTTATGATCTGCCTTTGGAAGCTTATTTGATCGTGTGGAATTCCATCTTTAACGCATCAAAAGTCAGAAGCTTTCCGGTTAAGAGATCGCCCACACCGATCAGATATTTGATGGCTTCCATCGCCTGTAAGGATCCGATGACACCGCCCATTGCGCCGATGACACCAGCCTGCTTGCAGGTCGGAACTGCATCCTTTGGTGGTGGATTCTTGAATACACAACGATAGCATGGGCCTTCTCCCGGAACATAGGTCATGAGCTGACCCTTGAAACGGATGATTCCTGCATGGGAAAATGGCTTCTTTGCCATTACACAGGCATCGTTGATTAAGAATTTTGCCGGGAAGTTATCGGTTCCATCAATGATGAAATCATAATCTTTAATGAGATCCATAATATTTTCAGAAGTAACGAACTCACGGTATGTATTTACAGTTACATCCGGGTTCATTGCGTTCATGGTCTCTTTTTTGCAGATTTTACTTTTTGCTTTTCCTACATCTGCGGTGCCGTGAATGATCTGACGCTGTAAGTTGGACAGATCCACTTCATCTGCATCGACAATACCGATGGTTCCCACACCGGCTGCGGCAAGATACATTGCGGCAGGAGCGCCGAGTCCGCCTGCACCGATAATGAGAACCTTTGCATTAAGGAGCTTTTTTCTGTCCCTTCACACCAACCTCCTGCAGGATGATGTGACGGCTGTAACGCTCCATCTGTTCATTGGTAAATGCCATTAGAAGCTTCCTCCTCCCATGAAGTATAAGAATTCAACTACATCGTTTTCCTTTAATGTTACGTTTGCAAGATCGTGATTTTCTACAAAATCATCGTTTACGGTAACGGTCACATATTCCGGATTTTCAACCTTCTCGTCAACAACGAGCTGTGCCAGCGTGGTTCCCTCTTTGATGTCTTTTACGTTTCCTGCGATTGTTACTTTCATCGGTAACTCCTCCTAAATATATTTTTTCACAATTTCTTCCAGTTCCGGCTTCTTAATCAGACCGCGCACACGCTCTGCTTTCCTTTCCATCTTTGAAAAACAGGATGGTCGGAGAAACCATAACGGAATACTGTTCTGCCAGTTCCCCGTCAAAATTTGCATTGACTTTGACCACTTTTAAGCGATCCTCATAATCATCTTCGATATCGCCAAGAATCGGTGACATCTGTTTGCACGGAATGCAGGAATCGGAATAAAACTCCACCAGTACCGGTATAGAAGCCTGCAAAACCTCCGCTTCAAAATTATCTTTACTTACTCTTGCTGCCATGCGCTTAACCTCTCTTGTCTACTCTTCGAGTTTCTTTACAATAAGGTCATAAGTTCCATCTTCATTGTCGATCAGCTTTAATACCTGCTGTCCCTCTTCCTTGAAACTTCTCGGTACGTTCTGCACCGGCTCTCCATCATTCATATGTACGGAAAGCACCTGTCCGATCTCTAACTCTTCCATGGCCACCTTTGCCTTGACAAACGTCATCGGGCAGACCACATCCGTAATATCTACAGTTTCATCAATTTGTAAAATCAGCCATTGTATGCCTCCTTTATCTTCTCTTCAAATTTATCAAGTCCCACTCTCTCGAGTGTCATGCGGAAACGCTCTCCTGGATTGGCATTGTCATCAAAGAACTGGATTGCCGCATCGGTAATGCGGAATAACTGTTCCTCGGATGTCACAAGCGGAAGATAATTCTCGCCTTTGTATACGCGGTTTCCAAACAGTCCACCGAAAGATACCTCAAATGCAGGTGTCGCTTTCCATGCATCGGTCGGACAGGCCTTTACACAGCGTCCGCAGTTGTTACATTTTTCCTCATCGAGAACGATTTTTCCGTCCACGGTGCTGATTGCATCCACGCGGCAGGTCTTCTCACAGATCCCACAGTTGATGCAGGCTGCTTCCTCCCATTCCACAATAGATGCACCCTTGATTCCGACATCATTTTCTTCTGCCTTTAAGCAGTTGTTCTGGCATCCGGTTACACCAAATTTAAACTTATGCGGAAGTTCTCTTGCAAAATAACGCTCATCCAGTTTTTTGCAATATCATAACTGTCAATATTTCCACTAGGGCATACCGCCGATCCCTGACAGGCTGTAATCGTACGGACACGCGGTCCACACACCCCGGCTTACATCCCCGGTTGCCAGCACTTCCTTAACTTCTTCTACATCGTCAAGTTTGATAAATGGGATTTCCACACTCTGACGGGAAGTCAGATGTACGTGTCCGTCTCCGTATTTTTCTGCAACCTTTGCGATAATCTGTAAATTCTCTGCTGTAAGATTTCCACCTACCACAGCCAGCCGCAGGGAAAAATTTTTTTTGTTTCTGGCGCATAAATCCGCCTTTTTTCAATGTAGCATAATCAACAGCCATTACTCTCTCCTTTAAACCTTGTGTATTTTTCTTTGTTTATCCGGCGGTATTTTGGATTGCTGCTGTAAAATCCTGCTTCAGATCTTCGATATCCTCAATACCGACACTTATTCTTATCATATCATCGCAAATACGGCGGCGTCAATCTTTTCCTGCTCGGTTGAGTGTGCCGCCAGTGTGGATTCCGGATGTACGATCAGTGTCTTGGTATCTCCGATGTTGGATACGATCTGCGGAATGGTCAGCGCATTCATGATTGCGAAAGCGCGTTCCTTGCTTCCCACGCGAATGGTTAAAATTGCTCCAAATCTTCCATCCAGCAACTGCTTTTTGCCACACCGTTCCACGGACTTGATGCAAGTCCCGGATAGTTTACGCTGATTCCCGGAATGGTTTCCAGATAAGCCGCAAGCTGCATTGCGTTGTCACACGCCCGCTCCATACGAAGCCCCAGTGTCTCCATACCAAGCAGATTATAGTATGCAGTCTGCGGCGCCATACAGGCTCCCATGTTGCGGAACAATCCGTTTCTCAGTTTTGCAGTAAAGGCAAATTTTGCAAACTTTTTTATAGTCTTTCATGCCCGGATACCGCTCCAGATCCCATTTGAATCTTCCCGCATCAGTGAATCACACCACTGATGGCACTGCTGTTGCCGTTGATGTATTTGGATGTGGAATTGATCACGATGTCTGCGCCAAGTTCGAGCGGACGAACGAGAAACGCGGTAGCTACCGTATTATCGATCATGAGCGGAAGATTGTGCCGCTTTGCGATCCCTGCAAGTGCCGGGATGTCGGTCACATCCAGCTTTGGATTGCCAATCGTCTCCGCGAAGATGACTCTCGTCTTATCCGTGATCTTGGATTCGAGATCTTCCAGATCATTCGTATCTGCAAAAAATTGTTGTAATCCCAAACGCTTCCAGATCGTGGTAAAGATCAATCGTTCCTCCATACAGGCTGGTGCTTGTGATGATCTCATCACCACTTCCTACGATATTCAGAAGGGCATTGGTAATTGCCGCCATGCCGGATGCACAGGCAACGGATGCCACACCTTTTTCCAGAACCGTCATGCGTTCTTCAAATGCTGCGATGGTCGGGTTATTGATTCTTGTGTAAGAATATCCAGCAGCTTTGTTGTGAAACAGCTTCTCATGCTGCTCTGCCGATGGCTGAAAGAAAGCACTGGACTGGTACACCGGGGTAAGTGTGGCTCCGGTCACCGGATCTCCGGTTTTTTGTACCATGTAGTAGTTCTGTGTTGAATCCCATTTCATTTCCCCTAATTCATACTTATCTAATAGGTTTAATATGTTATAGTTAATATACCGCAATCATACCCTATTGTCAACCTTTTATTTCCACTTATTTTTCCAGCAAAAAAATCCCCGCTGGTTAAAACCAGCAGGGATTCCATTCTCATAATAAAATGATTATTCTGTCCAGTGCTCATCCTTAAATACGATGCGGCGGTAAGTCTCAAAATCAACCCACTTATTAAAGAAGTTCTCAGAGATCTCACTGCCCTCTGCGGAAAGCTCCTTCTTGAACGCATCCACATCTGCGGCACTTGTTACATGAACTGCAAATCCACGGCCGTTGATGACAGGCACATCGTTGTATGCAAAGTCAGCAAGCGGAATAATGGCAGTAACCTTCTGGTCACGGATGGATACCGCTACCTGCTCACGCAGAACAACCACATCAAAGCTGTCCGGATACTGATACGTCTCACCCTTGACCGGAATCACATCACCGATCGTGTAAGTTTTATCGGAAGGCTGTACCTTAAAGACGTTCATCGCCTCAAGGTCATAGTAATATTCCTCGAAGATATCTCCGTTTGCCTTGAGATTTCCATGGGCAAACGCACACTTTAAGTCCTTGGTCTCATCGAGCGTTGGATTTTCCACAACACCACATGCGGAGGTCATATTGGAAATACGGTCGATCAGGATCAGTTCTCCCAATGTCTTATGCTTTGCAAAAGCATCAATGACGATCTCTTCCTGCAATACCAGATCGCAGACCGCAATCTCGTTCTTGCGCAGGCGGCCAACCGGAATAAATTCACCGGTGTTGACATCAATCTTGTACTGGATATTCTTTAAGATACCCGGAATCCGTACGTGTCCCGAGTTTTACGAGATAATCTTTTGCCGACGGTCAGTTCCTCATCGTCCATCCAGAGGATTGTTGCGGTAAATTTCTTGCTGACCGGAAGCTTCGTATCTTTTGCGAGAACACATCCGCGGGATACATCCACTTCCTTGTCAAGCTGGATGGTAACTGGACGGCCTGCATCTGCAGTCTGTGCATCTTTATCTCCGACTAAAATGCTCTTTACTTTTTGCATGCTCATTGCTTGGCAGAGTCACTATTGTATCACCGACCGATACAGCGCCACTCTCGATCTGTCCCTGGAATCCACGGAAAGTATGGTCCGGACGGCACACTCTCTGTACCGGCATATAGAAGCCCTCTTCCTGCTTCTTTTTTCGCTCACATCGATATTCTCTAAGTAAGCAAGCAGTGGCTCCTGCGTGTACCATGGCATATTGTCGGAATGGGTGGTGACATTGTCACCCTCGGTTGCAGATACCGGAATGATCTTGACACTTGCTAAATGCAGTTCCTTGGAAAGTTCCTGAATCTGGTCAACGATCTCCTTGAAACGCTCCTCACTGTAATCGACAAGATCCATCTTATTTACAGCAAATACAAAGTAACGGATTCCCATCAGTGCACAGATTCTTGCATGTCTTCTGGTCTGTACGAGCACGCCCTGCTTTGCATCCACAAGGATAACGGCAAGGTCTGCAAAGGATGCACCGACTGCCATGTTTCTTGTGTACTCCCTCATGTCCCGGAGTATCTGCCACGATAAAGCTTCTCTTTTCGGTTGTAAAGTAACGGTATGCCACATCAATAGTGATACCCTGTTCACGCTCTGCCATCAGTCCGTCCAGAAGGAGGGAATAATCGATTGCGCCGCCGCGGCTTCCTACTTTAGAATCCAGTTCCAGTGCTTTTTCCTGATCTGCGTAAAGCAGTTTGGAATCGTATAAAATATGTCCGATCAGTGTGGACTTTCCGTCATCCACACTACCGCATGTAATAAATTTTCAATAATCCACTCATCTTAGAAATACCCCTCACTCTTTCTTCGTTCCATGCTGCCGGCTGCCTCGTTGTCAATGACACGGGTGGTTCTCGCTCAGACTCTACAGCACTCAAGGTCTCGTCAATAATCTCATCTAATGTGGTCGCGTTGGATTCGATTCCCCCGGTCAGCGGATAACATCCCAATGTACGGAAACGCACATTCTTGTATTCAATTTTCTCACCCGGACGAAGTTTCAGACGATCATCATCCACCATGATAATCTGTCCGTCACGCTCAATCACCGGACGCTTTGCTGCAAAATACAGCGGCACGATATCGATGTTTTCTCTCTTTATGTACTCCCAGATATCCGTCTCCGTCCAGTTGGAAATCGGGAATACACGGATGCTCTCGCCTTTATTGATTTCTGCATTGTAAAGCTTCCACATTTCCGGTCTCTGGTTCTTCGGATCCCAGGCGTGGTTTTCATTACGGAAGGAAAAGATCCTTTCCTTGGCACGGCTCTTTTCCTCGTCTCGTCTGCCGCCCCCAAATGCTGCGGTAAATCCATATTTATTCAACGCCTGTTTTAATGCCTGTGTCTTCATGATGTCGGTGTACTGGCTGCCGTAATCAAACGGATTGATGCCACGCTTTACACCGTCCTCGTTGATATACTCGATCATGTTAATCCCAAGTTTTTTGCCGTCTCATCACGGAACTGAATCATTTCCTTGAATTTCCATGTCGTGTTCACATGTAAAAATGGGAATGGCGGCTTCTCCGGATAAAATGCTTTCATGGCAAGATGAAGCATTACCGAACTGTCCTTTCCTATGGAATAAAGCATTACTGGTTTTTCACACTCTGCCGCTACCTCACGGATAATGTAGATTGCTTCGGCTTCGAGTGCATCAAGATGAGATAATTGACTCATGATCTTCCTCCTTAATATTTATTCGAATCCTTTTTTTCACAACAATTGTTTCTATTGTACCATCTGTTTTTTTAATTCGCCAGTGTAACAGATCTCCTTCCGTATGAACGGTCATCTGGCTTCCCATGCCGCCGATGTCGGCACCCAGGTAATAGGAAATTGCCTCAAACGGACACTCCTTGATACAGGAGGCGCATCCCCAGCAGTCCTTCGGATACCGGATCACGGCTTTTTGTCTTCGCCGCGCACGATCAGGCTTCCCGGACAGACATCCAGACATTTTCCACATGCCCTGCATTTCATGGAATCAATCGCGATGCTCATAGGTTTCTCCTCCTTTCACCAGATCTCTGCGGATCATCGTAATCTGGTCCCCGTTCTTTTTTCGAGTTTACATAGCAGAGCCATGCATCACTCTTCTCCGGATAATCCAGATTCTCCGCGAAACTGTGCCAGCGTGTCTCCTTGCGTGCACGCAGATGTGCGATCACAGTCAGGCACACGGTCAGGCGTTCCTTCAGCTCATAGATAAACATCAGCTCATGCATATCGGCTGCCGCAAGTCCTTTTGCAAGGATCTGCAGTTTCTTTATCTTTTCTTCCGCCATGGCAAGCTGCTTTTCGTTGAACTGGTAATGGGTTCCGATTCCGCCTGCATACTGGTTATGACTTTCTGCATGGCTTCCTCGAGTTCCTCAACGGTAAATGCCGGCCCTGCTTTGTAAGAAATGCATCATACTCGGCAATTTTATTTTCAAGAACCGCTTCTTCATCAGAAGCCGCCGTATCTGCCACCTGTTCTTCGTTTAATTTCTGCACGATGGAATTGGCTGCGATCTCGCCCTCCACCAGTGCGCCGGTTACATATTTCTGTGGACAGCCGCCTGCCACATCTCCGGCAGCATAGAGTCCGTGGATCGTTGTCTCTCGTTCGGTGTCTACCCAGTAACCGCTGGCGGTATGACCACCTACGATATACGGCTCGGTTCCCTCGATTTCCACGTTCTGTTCGCTTGGATTTTTTCCCCGATTCCACCCACTTGAGTGTCTGTCCCGGCGCCATGTTTAAGTATGCTTTTTAAGAGCGATTCATCCTGTTCTGCGGAGATGCCTTCGGTGCGAAGATAACATGGTCCGCGTCCCTGTACATTTTCTTCAACAGTTCCGTACACACGCTGGGAAGTAGTCAGACCGTATTTTGTCTCATACACTTCTCCGTGTGCGTTGATCTGCTTTTGCTCCGACACCCTGTGCGATGGTTCCTGTCGGAGCAATCGTATCTTTACAGCGAAGTGCGATAAAACGCATCTCAAATGTGGTCATCTCCGCACCCGCATTGATTCCCATTGCATATCCGGCTCCTGTATTGAACGGTGGATACCACATTTTATGACGGAAAAACCCGGATTGTTCGGGCGGTAAAGTCCTGCGGCTCCTCCGGTTGCAATCAGCACTTTCTTTGCGCGGATCTCGTAGACCGTAGCGTCTGCGATGGAAAAACCGACAGCTCCTTCGATCTTATTATTGTTTACCAGATAATCGGTAATGTTTAACTGGTTGATGACGGTCACATCGTTCTAATTTGCTGACAGCATCTGCAAGAAGCGGCTTGAAGTTTTCGCCGTTGATTTTGATATTCCGGTTTCCTCTTGCCACATACTCGCCGTTTTCGTCTTTTAAGATGACCAGACCAAGCTGTTCCATTTTGGCGGTCACACGGTTGAGTCCTTCGGACATGGTCAAAAGCAGATCCGGCCGGACGATGCCGTCGGCATCTTTTGTGGCGTAGTCCACGTAATCCTGCGGAACATGACCTTTGGTGATATAGGCATTGAGCGCGTTGACTCCGGCTGCCAGACAGCCGCTGCGCTTGATGTTGGCTTTTTCTGCTATGATTATGGAATAATCGGATTGTTCACGGATGGTCATTGCCGCGTAGCAGCCTGCTGTGCCGCCGCCGATGATGAGGACATCCGTATGGAGTATTTTTTTTTCCTCGATTTTCATAAGTAATCCTTCCTTGTGATTAAATGTAGAAGACCTCGCCTTCCTGCATTTCCTTATTTTCTACAAGATAGGTCTGGTTTTCATCAAATATATACAGGCGGTAAATTAAGACATATACCTGTTCTCCAATTTCAACCGGATCTTTTTTTCAAGTGAGCGCTCGGTGACGATCGGGATACCTCCCACATCAACGACAACATCCACATGATTTCCTCGGAATATCACATCTTTTTACGATTCCACGCTCGGCGGCACTCATGTGCTGCGGTGGCTCGCTTCTGGACATGCGGACAAATTCCGGACGGATAACTGCGTGGGTTGCGCCCTCGACCGGATCAAATCCAAGCAGACGTTCATAATGCTCTACGATCGAGGAACGGCCGATAAACTGTGCCACGAACAGGGGTGTCCGGTGATTTATAAATTTCCATCGGCGTTCCCATCTGCTCGATATGTCCATGGTTTGTGATGATAATCTCATCGGCCACCTCGACGGCTTCATCCTGATCATGGGTGACAAAAATGCTTGTAATGCCAAGCTTTACAACCATCTCGCGAAGCCAGTTGGGCGAAGTTCAGTGCGGACTTTTTGCATCGATTGCCGCAAACGGCTCATCGAGAAGAAGTACCTGCGGATTCGGTGCAAGTGCGCGGGCAAATGCCACCCGCTGACGCTGTCCACCGGACAACTGGTTCGGATACCGCTTCTCCATTCCGCTTAATCCGGTCAGTTCCAACAGTTCGGTCACGCGCTTTTTGATTTCTTTTTTCGGCACCTTGGCAAGTTCGAGACCAAAAGCTACGTTGTCGTAGACGGTCATATAGCGGAACAATGCGTAGTTCTGAAAAACAAATCCGATGCCTCGTTTTTGCCGCCGGCATCGTTGACACGCTGCCCGTCAATATAGATATCGCCACTGTTTGGTGTCTCAAGCCCCGCGATCATGCGAAGCAGTGTGGTCTTTCCGCTTCCGGAAGGTCCAAGCAGTGCGACTAATTTTCCTTTTTCAATGCCAAAGCTGACATGGTCGGAAGCCCGGAAGTTTCCGTAATTTTTTACAAATATCTCTCATTTCCACGTACATAGCCTGACTCCTTACTGTATGCCTTTACTGTTTTTGCTTCTGTATTCAAAAAATGTTTCTGAGTATCAGCACGATCACCGCAATAATGACCAGAATGGAAGATACCGCAAATGCGGAGGTGATGGAAGTATCCGTCCCCGACATATATAAGGCATCAATCTCCAGCGGCAGGGTAAATGTCTGCCCTCTGGTCTTTGAGAGTGCATTGACTGCTCCAAACTCGCCTAATGCACGCGCCGTACATAAAATGATACCATAGATCAGTCCCCATTTCATCTGGGGAAGGGTAATTTCCCGGAAAATGGTAAATCCGTTTGCCCCCATAAGCGCCGCCGCCTCTTCCTCATCCTTTCCCTGTGCATTTAAAATCGGAATGATCTCACGCGATACAAACGGGAAAGTGACAAAAATTGTGGCAAGCACAACACCCGGTAACGCAAACGTAATGCGGATGTTTGTTCCGAAAAACTGGTTGATCGCCCGGATTGCCGGATACGTCCAGCCGAGCCGTCCGAAGGTCATCAAAAAAGGCAAGACCTACAATGACGGGAGAGATTGAAAACGGATATCGATCAGCGTGGCAAGCACCTGTTTCCCACGGAAGGAAAAAACTTCGTTAAAAGCCATGCCGCCACGATTCCAAAAAACGTATTGACAACTACCGCGATCACGGTTGCAAAGCAATGTGACCAAAAGAGCCGAACGCACATATTCGGTTGTGACCGCCTGTAGATAAAAAAGCAAATCCTTCTTTCAATGCACTGAAGAGAATCGAAAACAGGGGAAGAATCAGCATAACAAATATGAAAAAAGAACGCTGATGGCTATTAAGATGTATTTCGTACTTTTCTTTTTGTTCCATAAAAACGAACTCCCCTTTCTTAAAACGAATTGGTTGGTTCCCTGTTGCACTTACACATTGTTGGTTCTGGCTGCCTGTTTCATCTGTACAATATTCACAGCAAGCAGTAAAACAAACGACAAAATCAACATTACCAGCGCGATTGCCGTGGCACTCGCATAATCAATATATCCAAGCTTCTGCATGATCACATAGGAGATCACCTGCGTATGTTCCCTTGCACTGTTTCCGGATATGTAAATGACACTTCCGTACTCACCAATTCCTCTGGCAAAGGCAAGCCCAAATCCGGTTAAAACCGGGGGCATCATCTCCGGAAGAAGCACTCTGCGGAAGGTCTGAAACCGGTTGGCTCAAGCATAAATGCTGCTTCTTCATACTGTCCGTCAAGTTTTTCAGTACCGGCTGCACGGCACGGATGACAAACGGAATTCCGACAAACACCAGTGCAATGACCAGTCCCAGATGTGTGTAGGATACTTTGATGCCAAGTTTTGCAAGCGGAGTCCCGAGGATTCCGTTTTTCGGAATACATTTTAGAAAGTGTGATACCTGCTACCGAAGTCGGCAGTGCAAACGGAAGCTCAATACAGCCATCGAGGATACGTTTTCCCGGAAACTCATATCTTACAAGCACCCAGGCAATGATCACACCGAACACACTGTTTATAAGTGCCGCAATAAACGAACATCCGATGCTGGTCGCAAATGCATGCCGCACGGTCGGCTTCGTGATCAGGGACCAGAACTCTGCTGGACGCAGTTTTAATGCGGAAACCATTACGGATGCCAGCGGGATCAGCACAATCAGGGAAAGCATTGTCACTGTAATTCCCAATGTGAGGTGATACCCCGGTATCACACGTACTTTTTTGTCTTATTCGTTGCCGTAGATTTCATCAAACATTGCTCCATCGTCAAAATAGTTCTTATATGCTTCGTTCCAGCCGCCGTAATCTTTGATCGTATATAATTTCACATTCAGGTCAAAACGGTCGGAAAATTCCTTCAGAATTGATTCATTGCTCGGACGGTAACCATACTCTGCCGCCAGCCGCTGCGCATCATCGGTGTACAGATAATTCAGGTACTCGCGGCTCACTTCCTGCGTGCCATTGGCATCTAAAGCGTTGTCATCCACAATCGCCACACTCGGCTGTGCCAGAATACTGACACTCGGCGTAATCATCTCATATTCATCCGGATAACTTTTCATCGTGGTAATTGCCTCATTTTCCCACGCGATCAGTACATCCCTTTCTGGTTTTCCACAAACGTGGTTGTGGAACCGCGCGCCCGGAATCCATGACGGAAACCTGCGAGTAAAGTTTCTGCAAAATGCTTTCTGCTTATTCTCATCACTGGTCTGCTCCTTTATATAGGAAAGTGCTGCTAAAAAAGTTCCAGCAGGCACCACCACTGCTCTTCGGGTCGGGGGTGATGATCTCGACCTTTTTTTTTACCAGATCGTCCCAGTCTTTGATCTGTTTCGGATTGCCTTTCCGGACGAGGAAAACAATCGTCGAAGTGTATGGGGAACTGTCATCGGCAAATTCCTGTTCCCAGCCGTTTTCAATCAGTCCGGTCTGCTCGATCAGTGTGATATCATGCTCCAGTGCCAGTGTGTAACGACATCGGCATTGCATCCTTCCACAACAGAGCGTGCCTGTGCACCGGAACCTCCGTGGGATTGAATAATATCCACTTCTTTTTCCCGTTTTTTCCTTATAATATTTCTCAAACAGCGGATTATATGCTTCATAAAATTCTCTTGTCGGATCGTAGGAGACGTTGGTGATTGTCCGTACATGACTCTTTTTGCTTCCGCATCCGGTACATCCAATCAACAGAATTGCCGCCATGGACAGTACCGCTATTTTCTTTACCATTGAAAATAATTTTCGCTTCATGTTTCCGCCTCCCTTGACTTTCGTTTATCATACCCCTTTAATTCCTATCATGTCAATAGGTATTGTAGGAATAATTTTCCTTTTCTTTCTACGGTACCATGGAAAGATTGAATTTTGCTTGAATCTCAATACGTGGATTTTTTATAGCCAGTTAAATTGTAACTGCGTGGTCTGGGGCCTTTTGTTTTCAGTGGGACGGATTTGCGGGGATTGTTGTTCTAAATATAAGTTTTTTTCGATGCGACGGAAGAAGGGGGGCATTCTCTTTCTACAGAAAAAATTTGCAGTTAAAGGCGCTCCCGGAAGGAAATGCGTGCAATGAGCGTTTACGGTAAAGTGATAAATACTTTGGAATCCTGACATGCTAATAGGTGGAAATTTCATTGCCGGTATTTTTGTGAAACAATAGTTCTATTAAAGCCTTTATATGTTCGGGCATTATAAACTTATAAATAAAGGATGGGTTCTATATAATCAAAATTCATAGGAAAGATGTCATCGTGGTATCTATCCCAATAAATTTCATGTAAAAAAATACCATTGCGGTATCTATATATTGAAAATTTAACATTCAGATACCGGAAAGTCTCTATAGATCAAAAATTGCTTCTTCAGATACCGCTTTTTCTAAAAAAACCGGTATCTGAAGAAGCAATTTTTTACTATATAGGTGACATTTTCTGATTTCAAGCATTAAAATTTCGGAAAAACCGTCACCCTAAAACTTTAATTTTTTCGTCTATAGATACCCGGCCTTATCATCGAGTGATTTAACAGGGTATTTTTATGTTTATTCCAGTTCATGGGATTCGTAGCTGTTTTTGAGGCGTCCCTTTAACTGCAGGTTCTGGTGCCTTTATGTTTGTTCCACAGACAGGATTTGCGGACATCATTTTTTTACTTATGGCTTTCCAATCCCCAGGAAGAAGGGGGACATTTCTTTCGGAAGAACAAATTTACAACTGCGCCGTAGTTCCATCATGTAACGTTAATAGCATAAAAGTAAAACTTTTTGCAAAACCAGCCTGAAATCACCATCGGCGCTAACTTATATATTTTTCTGTAGAAAGAGAATGTCCCCCCTTCTTCCGTCGCATCGAAAAAAAACTTATATTTAGAACAGTCCCCGCAAATCCGTCCCTCTGAAAAACAAAAAGGCCCCAGACCACGCAGTTAACCAGCAATTTATCAAAAGAAGTTTCCATCACTCTTCCCTGGTCAATTCATATGTCACCTCCTTGTTCTTTGTTCGCATAACAATCCCTCTGACATCTTCCGGATTAATTTTATTTGCCACCTGTAATCCCAGATAAGAGGTCACCCTATAGAAATCTCCTGACTGTAACACTGCATTGCAGTCGGAATAGGTTTTCTTTGCCTTTGAATCACTAATGATATCCATCGGATAAGGATCTGCAATATTCCAGTTACGCGTTCCATCTTTGTAAATCAAAGAGGTTTTTCCAAGATCCTCTCCCCACACTTTCCTGATTCTTTTCCCCATCTCTCTAAGCCAAATGACCATTCAGCATTTTTTCTGCATTTTTCTGTAATACTCTGTAGTTGTTCCATAAATTACAGCACTCAATGGTGTTAGCCGCATCCGCTTTGGCTCATAATACTTCGGGCTGATCTGCTCCTGATTTTTTGCTTTCAACGTATATTCATAAACAGGAACATTACAGCTCGCGTCAAGTGTCGCAGTATTATTCGTTCCTTGTAGGCAAATCATAACACAATGTCAAATTCATTGACGATGGAATCCATTGTCGAAAATCCATGTCCATTGCAAAATACTGCACATTCTTATCACTTTGTGTTCTGAGATAAATAGATGAAGACTCAAAACGCTCTTCATACACGTTCTGCTCAAGACGCAACTGTCTTTTCGAACGAAGATTTCCATTTTCATCATAGCTCTCCGATCCCGCCGGTTTTTGGTTGCCAGCCATTTTTCTCCGGTTTCATCCTTTTGCCTCATAGCGCACAACTGCACTTACGACAACTTCATCCGAAAGGATTTCCTCTACCGAAAAAATCATATGTTCATCCTGGTCACTGAATACTCCTCTTGTAACGTAATCGGACAATTCACTTCGCTGTCCCCAATACCCCTGAAACATCTTTTTTTAGCTGCTCCGCAAAAAGATGTCTGTGGAACAATGCAGGCAAGTGCCAGTGCAGCCGCCACGGTACCTGCAATACCGGCCATTTTCACTCGTTTTTTTCTGATCATTTTTTCCTCCTTTCGTCTCTTTTTTTGAGTACAATTTCCTCCCTTTTGATCTCCCGCTGCGGTGTAAGGCCTTTTTTAAAATCTTATCTAATTGCTCATCGTTCATATCCGATAACCTCCAGTTTTTCCTTTAAAAGTGATTTTGCTTTTTGCGCAGACGGGTTTTAACGGTATTGACGGAAAGATGCAGGCACTCCGCAATTTCTGTCAGTTTCATATCCGCCGAATAATACAGATACACCACCAGCCGGTATTTTTCGGGAAGCTGCTGCACCAGTTTCTGCACTTCATGTATTGTTTCCTCCTGCAATACCTGTACTTCCGGATCTGCATTCCGGGTTTCCGATGCTTCCCCGCCGTTTTGTATATGTACTTCGTAGCTCTCCTGTGGTGCAATCCGCATCCGCCATGCAAATTTTCGTCTGCGATTTTTCCAAAGCCGGATTGCCACAGAAAGTGCATAACTTTTACTGTTATTTTTTTTCTCATCCAGCCGGTCTAAATGTTCCAGCAGCGTAAGCATGGTATCCTGATACAGTTCATCACCCTCATGGGCATTTCCTGCAGTCATCCTGCAAAACCACAGGATATCTCTCCCGTGCGCAAGCACAAACTCATCAAACTTTTGTTTTGTCACGTGTGATTCCTTTCTATTTCCCAAAGACGTCCATGGGATTTCTCCCTTACATAATGATATTGTAATAAATTTTCAAAAAGTTTTCCGGATTTATTGGCACTTGAACAAATACGTTGAATACTCTATAATAAGTAGAAAACCTGTGCCCTGCGGTACATTTTTGATGTATCCCAATCGCATCTGGCTTTTTTATTACACATTACGAGGAAATTTTATGAAAAAAATACCCTGCGGCATTCCCTTCTGCTGCTTCTGACTGCAGCTATCTGGGGATTTGCTTTTGTTGCACAGAGTGTGGGAATGGACTATGTGCAGCCTTTTACCTTTACTGCTGCCCGCTCACTGATCGGGGGGGATCGTACTGCTTCCGTTTATTTTTTTATCCGGGCGCAGAAAACCGGCCGGACTTCTGAGGAAAAAATCCGCTTCCTGAAACAGGCACTGCCCGGAGGCATCATCTGCGGTGTTCTGCTGTGTATCGCGTCCAACCTGCAGCAGATCGGCATCCAGTATACGACCGTTGGAAAAAGCGGGTTTATCACAGCAATGTACATCGTGCTTGTTCCGGTACTCGGTATACTTTTTCACAAGAAAACCGGTATCCGCGTGTGGATCTCTGTAGCACTTGCTGTATGCGGACTGTATCTTTTATGTATGACCGGAGGTTCCTTTCGTCTGCAGCGCGGAGATCTGTATACACTCTGCTGTGCGCTCATGTTTTCCCTTTGCAGATTCTTGCCGTGGATCACTATGCACCGATTGCGGATAATGCGATACTGGCATGCATCGAATTTTTCACCTGTGGCATCTGTTCCCTGATCCCGATGTTTTTGCTGGAACAGCCACGGATACATCTGATTCTTGCGGCATGGCTGCCGATCCTGTATGCAGGCATACTCTCCAACGGTGTGGCCTACACTCTGCAGTTTTTTGCACAGCGGGGACTTCCTGCCTCTACAGCCTCTCTGCTAATGAGCACGGAATCCGTGTTCTCGCTTCTGGCAGGTTTTCTCATCCTGCACCAGATGCTGAACGGTCGCGAGCTTGCCGGATGTGTACTGATGTTTGCCGCCATTATTCTTGTACAAATAAAAAGGAAAAGAAAAGGAGTCGATTAATTCATGAAAAATATCATTGAAAACGAAGTCGGGGCCATCCTGACAGATATCCTTGACGATTATAAAAAAGGACGCGCAGTTGATAAGATGGATATCTACAACCAGCCGGATAAAACCGAAATTATGGACATTCTTGACCGTCTGTTTTCCATTGTTTATCCGGGATTTTTCCGCGATAAAACCCACAAAATCTACAATATTGAACACAGTGTGTCTACCATGATTGAAGATGTAATGTTCCACCTGAACAAACAGATCTGTGTTGTCTTAAAATATACGAAAGAATTCGGGGACAATGAGGAAGAAAAAAACTGGAACAGTTTGCACAGAAAGCAACCGTTTCTTTCATGCGGCGGATTCCAAAGGTTCCGTGAATACTTAGAGACAGATCTGCAGGCCGCTTACGATGGCGATCCTGCTGCACGCAGCAAAGACGAGATCGTATTTTCTTATCCGGGACTTTATGCCATCACGGTATACCGTCTGGCGCATGAGCTGTTTCTGCTTGGTGTTCCGCTTATCCCGCGTATGATGACGGAACAGGCACACAGCAAAACCGGTATCGACATCCATCCGGGTGCAACCATCGGCAAATATTTCTTTATTGACCACGGAACCGGCATCGTAATCGGTGAAACAACCATCATCGGCTGCCATGTCAAACTGTATCAGGGTGTTACACTTGGTGCCCTTTCCACCAAAGGCGGTCAGAAACTGCGCGATGTGCGTTCGTCATCCGACCATCGGTGACAATGTAACGATTTACTCCGGTGCTTCCATCCTCGGTGGGGAAACTGTCATTGAGGAGGGGGTTGTAATAGGTGGTAACTCATTTATTACCCAGTCCATTAAAAAAGGCACCAAGGTCAGTGTCCGCAACCAGGAACTGATCTACCACAGTGATGATGAATCGCTTCACCACAAAGAACAGGATGAATCCTGGTTTTACATTATCTGATAGTTACAAAAAGGGGATTTTATGGATACAAAAGCTTTCCGGGAAGGATTCCGCGATGGCATTCCCATCGGACTTGGATACCTCGCTGTTTCTTTCTCTTTAGGTATTTCTGCAAAACAGGCTGGTCTGACTCCGCTTCAGGGGTTCGTGACCAGCTTTCTGAAAAATGCATCGGCCGGCGAATACATCGCATTTACTCTGATCGGTGCCGGTGCCACATATATTGAACTGTGTCTGATGACAATCATCGCCAATGCACGCTATCTTCCTGATGAGTTGTGCCATGAGCCAGCGGTTTTCACCGGATACCCCTATGATCCATCGGTTTCTTGTCGCATTTGACCTGACGGACGAGCTGTTCGGCATTGCTATCGGGCGTCCCGGATATCTCAATCCCTACTACAGTTACGGTGCGTTTCTTGTCGCACTTCCGGGCTGGTCTATCGGAACCGCCGCCGGTGTCATCGCCGGCAATCTGCTGCCGGGCGATATCGTAAAAGCACTCAGCGTTTCTTTGTTTGGTATGTTTCTTGCAATCATCATCCCGCCTGCCAGAAAAGACAAAGTCGTGCTGGTGTTGATCATCATCAGTTTTGCAGCAAGTTACCTGTGCAGCCGTCTCCCGGTCATCCGTGACATTTCCAGCGGAACGCGCACGATCATCCTGACACTGATCATCGCTGGAATCGCCGCATGGCGTTTTTCCTCCACAGACGGAGATCACTCTGGAAAATGCTGACGCACAAAAAGAACAGGGGGCAGATGTATGATGAGTGGAAATATTTATATCTACATTGCAATCGTAGCGATCACCAGTTATCTGATCCGCGTGCTTCCGCTGACGCTGATCCGCAAGCCGATCAAAAACCGGTTTATCCGTTCTTTCCTGTATTATGTACCTTATGTCACACTTGCGGTTATGACCTTTCCGGCAATCATTGATGCCACAGCCACACCACTTGCAGGAGCACTTGCTCTAATTGCCGGCATCTTTATGGCATGGAAAGGACTCGGACTTTTCCCGGTTGCGATCGCCTGCTGCATCATCGCTTACCTTGGCGGACTGATTTTTTAATAAAAAATGCCTGCATCATTTTTTGATCCAGGCATTTCTTCTATCCCCAAAGTGAAAATAAAAAATACTACGATTCCAAGAATAACAAGAATCACACCCGTCACACGGTTCAGCGTTTTCGGTGTGGCTTTATTTGCAAATACCGCAGCAATTCTCGCCCAGATCAGGGTAAATACCACACATAAAATAAATACCATCCAATCCGGCTGTCCACCTATGGCAAAATGTGAAACTGCACCTGTAAATGCAGTAAATGCCATAATAAATACGCTGGTTCCCACTGCCATTTTTAGTTCATATCCAAGCACTGTGGTAAGTATAAGAAGCATCATCATGCCTCCGCCGGCACCGATAAATCCACAGATAAATCCGATACAGATGCCACTGATCACAGACTGTATGGCGCGTTTTTTGCCGACACCCCCTGCATTGCTTCTTTGGTTGTCATGACGGGACGGACAATAAATTTAATGCCTAGCAGAAACGTCATAAAGACGGAAAAATTTCCCATGGTGGCAGATGGTACCAGACTTGAAACATAACTTCCTACCACCGTAAATGCAAGAACACTCACCATCATAATCAATCCATTCCGGATGTCCAGATTTTTGTTTTTGCCATATGTATACGCGGACACTGCACTGGCTGGCAAGCACATCCGAAGACAAAGCAATCCCCACCGCCATATATGGTTTCCATTCCAAGGAATGTGATGAGCATGGGGCTGATAACCGCCGCCGCACTCATCCCGGCAAACCCGGTGCCCAGTCCGGCCCCCATACCTGCAAAAAATGTTACTAGAATCGTAAATAATACTTTCATTCTCCTGTATCTCTCCTTTGTTCCAGATAACAGGTAATTTTAGCACATTTTTCAAAACAAGTCCAGCATATTATCCAGATAAATTTCTTCGCGGACGCGCAGTTGGTATTCCGGCTTCGTCATATAGTAAAGCAGAAATTCCAGAATCAGCGCACTTCCAAGCCCGCGTCCTTCAATCTTAAAATTAGAAAATCCCATTGGAAAGTAAACATTTTGGATTGCCTCTATTCCAATAAATCCCGGATTTTGCATGGCTTTGGAAAAGCAATATCCCTGCTCAGATTCCGGTGCCGTACAGTGATGTTCCCTATTTTCTCCAAGATTCTTGCGGCTGACCGCTTCATAACAGGCTTTCCTGTCCTTGCAGCCAAACCAGCAGCATTCATTGCACAAAAACTCCACCTTGTCTTTTTTCTTGCCAAGACAGTGTCTTCCATCGGTCATAGGCTTTATTTAAGCGAAAATCAGGAACAACATACCGGAAATCTTCACGTCGTATTTCCTCTACCAGCTGCTTAAAATCCGTGATTACTTTTGTGGTGGACGAAACAAAATAAAGGTGCGGATAATGTTTTTTCAGATATTCCAACAGCAGATCCGAATGGACAATCACACCGTTTTGCACATCTTTATTTTCTTCCAGTAAAGCACAGAGCGCATTGCATTTCCGGTCAGAAAGATGCTTCTCTTTTAAAAGAGAGTTGCTGAAGGTCAGCCGCGCGGATATTCCATACTCCTGCATCAGTGCCAGAACTTCTTTCGGATCATTCTCTCCAAAACCGGCACGTCCGCCGCCCCAGATACAATCTGCCGGAGCTCCATAGATCGAACCGATTTCACACCAGTCATAAAACCAGTCCCTGTGCTCCCCGATATAACGGAAGAAACACGCGGTATAGTTCATAAAATTCAAACAAGCCCGGAAGGTGATAATACGCTTTTACCATTCTGTACATTCCTCTCATTTTTTATCATAACGGTTCAGACCACCTCAGAATAGTTACTTTATTAAATACAAAAATCAACCCGGACATCACCCCGATTCCAATAATACAGATAATCATACCTCCAATGACCGTCACAGTTCTTCCTTCATCCGATAATTCCGCATTCTGAAACTGCCATCTGCGCAGAAAAAGTATACCTTATCCGGATAATAAATCTGTACGATTCCAAGCACATAAATAAGGACTCCCAATACCGTAAATCCCCAAAATGAAATCGACTCCAGATTGCCGTAAAGGATGTGTCCCAATGCATTGCTGTATGTTTCATCACTGATGACAGGCTTTTTCATTCCCTGCTATAATCTGCATTTCATCCCAGCCCACAGGGCTTCCATCTGCCGCGAGCAACTGATCCCCCGTCCATGTGCCGTTTATCGTATCATCCGCAAATGAAAACGTGACCTGATCCCCTTTCATGGTATAGGAAACATTCTGTTTTTTTTCCATCTGCCACAAGTAAAAAAAGTATCATCTTTTGTTCGTTCAACATAGTTGACTGTGTTGTGCACAAACTTATCTGCACGGACTTTGTAATAAAAATCATCCCCAATAAAAACGCCTTTTCGCAGCGTAAAATATCCACCGATTGCAACTGCAAAATGGCAATTATAATCAAAAAAACAAGTCCCAAATGCTCTTGGATTTTCTTCATTTCCGTCCTCCTTCTCTTTAAAAAAAAGCCATTCTCTCCTGCGAAAATGGCTTCTGAAATACTACTACTTATTTTTTCAAAATTAACACTGCGGATCATGTTACGGTTGATAAACTGTGTTCCCTTTTTCGGTGTCTCGATCTTCACCCACTGCGCATCCACGTCCATCAGTTTTCCTTTGATACCACCCATATCATTAAATAAACTTACCGCAACAATCTTTTCCTATATAAGTATCTAAAATTGAACCACTCATCATTTCGTCTTCCTTCCCATTTTCTGTCACTGTAAACAGCTCAGTATCCTGCATTGCCAGCATATTCCATGTATTTACCATATTGAAATAATTGACTGCTGCCATTGTTGTTGCGATATCCATACCTTCATCACCTCATAGATATCAGTGTAGCATTCTTTGTGCACACTTGCAATTACTTTCTCCCTCTTTCCCTCTCCGACATCGGAACTTCATTTTTCATGTAAGTATCCCACACCTGCATCCGATCCTGCTCATCCAGTTTGCGCAAAACTTTTTGCCGGAACACCTGCCACAATACAGTTATCCGGAACATCGCGGGTTACGACTGCCCCTGCCGCCACAATACAGTTCTTTCCGATGGTCACTCCGCCACAGATCGTTGCACTCGAACAAATCCAGCTTCCGCTTCCGATATGGATGGGCTTTGCATACTCCAGGTCATGAAAACCATCCGGATACTGCTGCGGCAGCCGCTCATCGGAAAGAAACGGATGACACGGGGTTGCAATCGTCACGTTTGCGCCTACCCACACACCATCCTCCAGCGTAATCGGCGCACAGTCCAGAAATGTACATTTATAGTTGACAAAACAGCCTTTTCCAAAATGGATATTGACACCATATTCACAGTAAAATGGGGCAAAAAATGGCTGCTCCTCCATCCTTTGCAGATGGAATCAGTTTTTCTAACAAACGCTGTTTTTCTTTTTTTTTTTTTTCCACAGCGGAGTGCGGTTGAATTTATCACAGGTTTCCATGCCAAATTTATGATATTGTTCCAGATCTTTGCTGTCGGCATTGTAAAGTCTGCCGGCTTTCATTCGTTCCCAGTTATTCATGTTTATCTCCCTCTTTTTTTATTTCCTTTAGTATAACAAACTTTTTGCAATACAGGAAACTGAAGAACAGCTGCACCGGCATACTTCCCGTTTAAAGCATTTGCAGAACAACCAGACCAAATTTACTGCGATACCGGACAGTTCCTCCGATGAATTTGGTGACTATCTGGTTCTCTTAGGTGCTATTATGCGCGAGGAAATGATGATTGACTGGCTAAAAAAAATGTATCAAACTGCTCGGTTAACATGCTCCCTCTCCCTTCAAATAGGCGATCACTTCGAATAGATCCGGTAACACCACCTCTGCTTTTTCCTGCATTTCTTCATTTGCAGGCAGCAGATCCGGAACCATGATCGGAAGCAAATGTCCTGCATGTGCCGCACGAATCCCATTGTAGGAATCCTCAATCGCATACGCGCGCTCCGGTGCAACCCCAAGTTCTGCACAGGCCTTTAAGAAAATGTCCGGTGCCGGTTTGCTGTGCTCCACCATATCCCCGCAGATCACTTTGTCAAAAAAATCCAAAATTCCAGCATCCTTTAACTGGTTTGTCACGGTCTGCCTGCGTGTCGAAGATGCCAGCGCAATCTTCTTTCCACCTTCTTTTAAAAAGGTGAAGCAGTTCCACAACCCCCGACTTCATCGGGAGCCTGCCGCCATCGTATCTGCTGTGGTAGATAGCAGAGGACTCTTTTCGCATAAATATCATACGGAAAATCCTCCCCCCATAAATTTCCAGCATAATCTCCCGCGTCCGTTTCATCGTCGTCCCCGTACAGGAAAGCACCGCTTTCTCAATATCTGGAATCTGATATTTATCTGCAAGCTCCTTCCAGCACTGCATCACAGCCCGCTCAGAATCAAAAAAATCACACCGTCCATATCAAATACAACTGCATCGTAACCGGTTTTCTTTTCCATAGAATAATTTCCTTTCTGTCTTACGTGACAATTTTTATTCTAACACGATTTATCCAATTAGTGCATGATAGATTCTCAGATCATCGTCCTTGAATACGTTAAATATGACTTTTTTTTATTCTGCTGTCCTCATTGATATAATTCTTTACCGTCTCGGTAGCGATTTCTGCCGCCCTTTATCCCGCAAAACGTAAAGCGATATACATAGCCGGGAACCGGCTGAATGGCAATATTCAGATGCGTCCCGGTTTCGGAAGATGCCTCCTGTTTGGAACCGCATCCAAACATCAGAAGTGCAAAAAGCTGTCACAAGCAGCAACACAATAATTTTATTGTGTCAGGCACCTTGTTCCTTTAAGTGTGTATGTCAGATCTTTATATATTCATCGTCATATATGGGGGAATGCATATAATTCCATCTTTTACAATTAAATTTCTTGGATGAATAATATAACTTTCCCTATGCGCTCCTTGTATTTTTCTCTGAAATTATTTAATGAGGTCGTTTTGTATTGCTTTCCTGACTTCACTTCAATCGGAAACATCTTATATTTTAATCTGCGGTTATTTGAAATAATAAAATCAATTTCCATATCATTTCGATGCTTATTTTCATTATAATATCATGGCTCCTCCAGATTATGCGCATATATATTAGTTCTATATTTTATGATTATACGCACATTCTATAAGGTCATATGTTCATGCTTTTCCTCATTTCACATCATAAATCTTACCTAATTATATCGGGAAAAAGCAGTTTGTATTATATGCTGTGTTATTAGTTTTCTGGGATTTGTGACGATATATTATATATAGCATAGTACAGATTCTAAACGGATTTTGAATTTATTTGCAGGGAGGCTTTTATATGTCAATGAATATTAACGGTTTCGGTAATACCTATAATAGTATCAATACAAATAGCAAACAGTATAAGGCATTGAAAGAAAAAAAGGCTGGTTATCTGGAATAACCCAGAATGAATCCATGATGTCTCCGGAAGAAAAGATGATATATGAAATATTCGGTGGAAGGGATACGATTATTAAAAATCTGATGAAGCAGTTTGATTCAGACGGAGATTTACTGAATGCAAATGGTGTTGCAGGTATGGATGTGACTGGCAAGGGTACATCATGGCAGAAACTTACAAATGTATCCGAAGATCATCGTCAAAAAATGTTTGATAATGTGAAGCGGGAATTTATTCAGGAAAAAGGGCTTTCAAATGGTGACACAACGAAGCGTTCCGATATTTTCAAAGATTATCAGTTGAGTGTCAGCAAAGACAAGCGTTTATGTGGTACATGGACTTTAGAACAATATGAAGGACAGTACAGAGCTGCTATGTACGCAGCCGTAAAATCAGCCAATCAAATTGGAAGCCAGGACAAGCATTTGATACAGGCATTCTTGATAATGTCACAAGAGAATCCATAGAAGCTACACTTGTCCAAAATGGTAACAGACTCGTTCGTAATTCTATTGATGTATCGGTATAAAAGGGAGAAACGTATAGACTTCAAAAGGCGGCAAATCATCTCAACATATTGTGGATGATTTGCCGCCTCGACTTCTAACACCGATACCATATCCTCACCGCATCACTGTCAAATTTCTTTTACATCAATCAATTTTAACCTTGTCACATCATGCTGCATTGCAAGCCCGTCAAACACAGCCAGCCACTGACTGTAGTTGGTACAGTAATCTCATCCAGGGATGTATAATAATCATCTACTCCCGGAAGTTTTGATGTCATGGCACAATCGATTCGTCCATCAATCGAAATCATCATGTGACAGATGATATATGGTTTCTTCATGTCAATCCTCATTTCTACACACATTCTTAGTTCATAACAGGTTTGCATAATTTATTGTGTCAGGCACCATTGTTTTTTATCAATCTCAATTTAACCTCAACAAGGTTTGTTTTTTTCATCCATGCAAAATCTTTTTTGTACAACAGACTGTTAGATATAACAAAAACGGCCTTTTCAAAAACAGTTAACTTCTAAATCAACTGTTTTTTGAAAGGTCGTTTCATCAGATTCTTATAGCAATCCAGCAAATAATCTCATAAATAATTGTCCTAGTCGCAAATATGCACTTCGTCCGGTTTGATATTGGTCTGTCACATCACGACATTCTCCCATCGTTCTTATCAGATCATTTTTTATTTCCACAACTGCCTGACAATCTGCCATAAAACAGCCGTTTTCAAAATGGTGATATAAACTTCGATAATCCAAATTAATTGTTCCACAAGTTGCCATACAGTCATCTGCCACACTCATTTTTTTTGCATGACAGAAACCAGGAGTCCACTCATAAACACGAACACCATGTTTAACTAATCCATGATAAAAAGAACGAGTTATATTATAAATGAATTTTTTATCAGGGATACCAGGTGTGATAATTCTTACGTCTACCCCTCGCTTAGCAGCCAGACATAACGCATGCGTCATTTCATCTGTTATGATTAGATATGGAGTCATAAACCAACAATATTTTTCAGCTTTATTTATCATACTGATATAAACTTCTTCTCCTACTTGCTCATTATCCATAGGGCTGTCTGCATAAGGTTGAACAAACCCAGTTTGCTGTGCCGCATAATCATAGTGGAAAAGGTATTTACTAAAATCAGAATCATTAGCATCCTTATCACTTACTGCATTCCACATTTCCAAAAATGTCACCGTAAGCGACTGAACAGCATCTCCTTCTAAACGAATACCTGTATCTTTCCACTGTCCGTACGGGTGTGTGTAATTAAAATATTCGTTTGCTAGATTATATCCACCTGTAAATCCGACTTTTCCATCAATAACTGTTATTTTTCTATGATCACGATTGTTCAAAAACAGATTTAAACCTGGCATAAACGGATTGAATACACGGCAATGAATTCCTATTGCCTCCATCTTTTTCACAAAAATCTGTGTTAATAAAGCCTATAGAACCCATATCATCGTAGAATACTCTAACTTCCACACCTGCTTTTACTCGCTCTTCCAGAACATCTTGAATCTTATGCCATGCTTCAGCGTCTTCTATCGCATGATATTCCATAAAGATAAACTTCTGTGCTTTCTCCAAATCCTTAAGCTGTGCCTCTAATCCTTTCACTGCTTCATCAAAATACACAATATCCGTATTCTGATAGATTGGATACTGCGAATTTTTCTTTGTATGTAACTTGCTATATTTCCTGCTTTCGGAATTGTTTCTTTTATTTTGCTCAAACACTCCTGACTGTCCGGAAGCATTGGTAACAATTTGCTATCAATTTCTGCATATCGCTCACGCATTTTATGTGTGCCACCATTCAAACCAATCAGCAAATACAGGCCTACACCCATAATTGGGAAAATTAGAATTAAGATGACCCAAGGCATTTTCATAGAGGATGTCTTATTTGATGCGTACAATCCCAAAACCAAGATTCCACTCAAAATCCTTGTAAATAAATTTATGATTTCTGCATATTCATTCAAGCGTGTTACGATAGTAATAATAAAAATCACTTCCAGAAGAATGCAGATTATGGAAAAACACAGCCGTTTTACCCCATTTTTTGTTTTTGCTTTGCCCTCTAAAGTATCTTGTTTCATATATATTCCACCTTCCTACTTGCTCAGTTTTCTCCCTAAATTTCGTGTAACATACCAATTTTGTCTTTTTTATTCTCTGCATTTCATTATCTGCTTCAATGATAGCTTCGATAACCATCAGTTTTTCAAACCAGGTATCCATAGCTAGGATGAATTGACTTACGTCTGGCAATTCTTGCAGCATTTCGTTTAGGGTTTTGTGCTTCACATATTTCTGCACATACACCCAACAGGCAACGCTACTGGCTTCTGATACAATGTCAGCTATGGTTTTGCGCATAAGCTCTTCAAATTCTGCAATTTCTTCTTTCGAACAACACCACAGCAACAACTCAAATCGACTTAAAATTCCAGGCTATTCGCATTCAACAAGAAATACTTCATTCCCATGATGACAAAACCTTCATCATTTCTCCAAGGCTTCTTACTGCCATTTACAATAACAATCTTCTTAAAAGAGTCTGGGATATTACGTAGAGAATTAAACTCCTGAGTCTGCTTTTCTTCCGAAGTCATGTCATAAGCAACCTGAATGTAATACCTCTGGTTGCCTTGGTTCACCACAGAAGTCAACCTCCAGCTGCTTACGAACACGCTTGCCCTCTTTATCCTTATCGAAGATATCCACGACACCCACATCAATATTGTAGCCACGGATCAGCAGCTCGTTATAAACAATGTTCTCCATGATATGAGTAGGCTCCTGCTGTCTGAAATTCAGACGGGCATTTCTCAGTCCCAGATCAGTAAAGTAGTATTTCAGATTTGCACCGATATACTTTCTTCCCTTAATATCGTAACGACTTGCCTTGGAAATCAAAAAGGCATCTGCCAAATCGTCAATATGGTTAGAGATGGTTTTATTGGAATAAGTCATCTGTCGCTCACTGGCGAAGGTATTGGCAATCTTTGAAGGATTGGTCGGTGTACCGATTGCAGATGCAAGCACATCAACCAGAATGCCAATCTCATCTACGCTCTGAATCTTGTTTCTTTCAATAACATCCTTCAGATAGACATTTGCAAAGATGTTCTTCAGATAGTCCGCTTTCTGTCGTTCGCTCTGGAAACTTACGATCTGCGGCAATCCTCCGTAGGTCATGTAGTCATCCCAGGCATCATCATAATCGCCGTCATAGACAGAATAAAACTCTGCAAAGGAGAGGGATAGATTCTAATCTCATCACCTCTGCCACGGAACTCGGTCACAATGTCGCTGGACAGGAACTTGGAATTACTTCCGGTGACATACACATCAATATTGCGCATGCGAAGCAGGCTGTTCAACACTTCCTCAAATTGTGACATAAACTGCACTTCATCTAGAAGCAGATAATATTTACCATCGTCTTTCATGGCATCTTTGATGTACTTGAAACACACCTTAGGGATCTCTTAGTTCCTCATTTTCAATACCATCCAATGCAATCTCAATAATATGATCAACATCAACACCGTTCTCCAGTAAGTATCTCTTAAAGATGGTAAACAGCAAAAAAAAGGATTTGCCACATCTACGAATGCCGGTAATCACCTTTATCATTCCATTATCTTTTCGCAGGGGTCAGCTGCTGTAGGTAAGCGTTTCTTTTTAATCTCCATCGTTACACTCCCTATTTCTGTACATCTGCACATTTTTTAGTAATGATATTTAGTCCTGCACAGTAGATATTTACTCTTTCATACATGATATTCTATCACAAAACAAGTTAAATCTCAATATCCATTCCTATTTTATGATTCATATTTATTGTGTCAGGCACCATTGTTTTTTTTTATGAAAATGTAATCATATGCTATCCGTTCCACGCCACCTTTAACATATATATTTCCACATTTGTGAAATCCAAATCGCTCAATTGCTGTCTGCATAGAAATATTATCTTTGTGCGTATCAATGCGAATATAGTCTATCTGTTTTATGCAATATTCAAAACATGCTCTGGCAATTCCTTTTTACTATTCCACTAGATGCCAACCGATGAATCGTCCCATAGAGTCTGTCATCTGTCCATTTTCCATTTTTAATAACCTGATAAGTTGGTTCTTTTCCAATAATAAAAAGAAAATGTTCCCGCAATCATTCCATTATTTACAATTACATAGCTGTTTCCTGCATCTATATCCGTTTTTAGTATCTCCTCGCCAGGGTATCCATCTCCCCATTGTGTTTTATTTCCATGTGCAGCCATGTACTCCTTAGCAGTTGTAAAAATAGCCATAATCTGCTTAATATCTTCTCTTGTGCTTTTTCTAATTTCCATATTTCCTTTACTCATAATTCCCCTCTCTATGTTCCGGATTTAAAGTTGACATTTCCTCCTATTTTTTTTATTATATTGTTTTACCTATTAAGATTCAATGCGGTGACGGATTAAGATTTCATGAAGAATAATAAATCAATCTGTAAAATAATCATCTTTTTTTCCTCCATTTTAACAGCAATGCTGAATTTGTGATTACAAGCACTGAGCCGGCATTATGTACCAATGCACCTATGACCGGATCAAGAGTGCCTGTGATTGCCAGAATGATAGCTATGAAATTAAGTCCCATGGAAAATGACATATTAATCTTTATTGTAGTCATCATTCGCTTGAAAAGTGCCAGTAAATGTGGCAATTCCTTTACCTCATCATCCACCAGGGCAATGTCTGCCGTATCCACAGCAATATCACTTCCTACACCGCCCATAGCAATGCCGACATCAGCCGCCTTTAAGGCTGGTGCATCGTTGATTCCATCCCCAATCATACAGACAGCTTCCTGTCTGTTCTGATATTCATTTATGTATTTTAACTTATCCTCCGGCAGACAGTTTGCTTGAATTTCGGAAATACCAAGCTGTCTTGCAATGGAAGCAGCCGCTTTTTTTCATTATCACCGGTAAGAAGTACCGGCTGTACATTTAATGCTTCTAATACCTTTATTGTACCAACACTCTCACTTCGTATCGTATCAGACAATACAACATAACCAATGAAAAGGCTGTCCAAAGATATGTAGATCATGGTACATCCCCGGTTAATAAATTCTTCCGCCTGTGTTGTCATTTGCTGTGGAAACGTTATGTTATTTTCATTCAACATAGCCCTATTTCCAGCAAGAACATGATAGCCTTCCACCTTTGCTGCCACACCTCTGCCCGGTATCATTTTAAAATCTGCTGCTTTCGGAATTGCAGACGAATGTTCACTTCTAAAGCATCGTACAACTGCTTTTTCCAGTGGATGCTCCGATGAAACTTCTGCCGCTGCACAAATAGTTTATTGTGTCAGGCACCATTGTGGCTAAAGTGCTTGTAATCCTGTTATTAAATTATTTATGCGTCAGACAAATTGGAAGTTGCGCGTTTCTACAAGCAGTGCATAAATGCAATGAATTGGCTGATGGGAGCTTGCTCACATTCGGACACATTCATTTGCATTTATATAGCGCGCCAGCGCGACATGAGCATGAAGCGTAGCGAAATGCGAATGACACTGCTTGATAAGCAAAAATTTTATTGCTTACAAACAGACATTATCTTGCATATAAAATCTGTAAATCTCCGTCAACAAATCCAATGCCTATTGCTTGATATTCTTTTTAATTTTCCAGCATATTTTCCAGAAGAAAGGTATTCATTCACTAAACCAATAAAAAAGGAATTTCCACTAATTTCCAATCACTTTCACACTCTATTACGAAAGGATGATCTCTTGTAGTAAAGACTTCATCACAAGCCCAATCATCATTATCCTTATCGAATGAAAATGTGCCGACCAATTCAACAGACCATTTATTATCTGTATCTTCATATAAATTAAAGTTAATTGCTTTTATTTCACTATTCAATTCATTCTTCAAAATCAAATCTAACCATTCAAAGAAATCTTTGGTTTTATTCAGTTTTAACCTATCAAGTAACCCCCCATAACTTCACCCTCCACAAACTTCGATTTCTCAGTTTCAAAAACTGGAAGTTACATCAAAGTTTGTATTGCATGAAATTACCGTTATGAACAAATCCATATGCTGTATATAATTTCACTCCCATATCAGACGCTGTAATCTGAATCGTACCACAACCATAATCTCTGGCTTCTTCAACAACTCTATGCAGGAGTTCTTTCGCAATTCCCATCCGTCTGTAATCTAGATTTGTAAACATGCTGGATAAAAGCCCCATCTTTCCACTAGGACATCCAAAATACGGCGGCTTTTCTACAAAAAAGACATCCCGCTCGTTCCTATAATTCTGCCATCATCTACAGCAATCCACGAAACAAATGTACCATCCTTCATATGGCGCATATAATAATCCATTAATGCAGGCTTTAAGTCGATATCCTCCTTAGCACCTTCTTCTCTTAACTGGTTTATTCTCATTTCAATAAATACATCCAGTTCTTTCTCACTTAATTTTCTATATTCTATCTCCATGCTGTCACCTCCGCCAATTTCCGATTGAGATTTCACCTGTTTTAAGAGATTTAATAACTGTTATATTTTGTTATTAAATTCTCCATACCCCCCTGAAAACACCAAATTTATCGCAGGTGAGCTTTCCCTTATTGTTTCCCTTGTGTTATAATCATTCCACTAGTGTTTACGAACTCTGTTAAGGGCAAAAAAAACAGAAATTATAATGCTGTTCAGCGAAGATATTTCCCCGTTATGCCTCCTCTGTCACAGGCAATTTTCTCTGGGATTGCTTTTTTTGCAATGATTCTTCCACCAGCTTCTCCTAAGGTCAGATACCCCAGTCCCAGATCTTGTAAAATCTGCAGCCTGAGCCTATCTTTTTTCATATCCTCACAAGCCTGTAACACCTGTTGTACATCCATGTCCATCAGTTCTGGCAGAGAATATAATTCACCGGATTTTGTTTTCCTTTTGATATGCCCTGCATCTCCATTATATCTGCTTCCATGACAATCCGGACAAGGTATCTCCACATCCGGTAAAAACTGCACATCAAGGCTGATAACCCCCCCGTTCCATCGCAGGTCGGGCAACGCAGTTTTCCTGTATTGTAAGAAAAAAATCCCCTGCTTTATATCCTGCTTCCTTTGCATCAGGAAGCTTGGGCATATACCTTCCTAAGCTCATCATGTACATTTGCATAAGTTGCCACCGTAGAACACACATTGATTCCAATCGGATCCGCATCAATCAGTTTCACCGAATTTTATTCTTCCTCCCACAGAATACATATAGTCAAAACGGTCATTCTCTACCATAAGAAATCTATCATCTTTCATTTGTATTATATCATCCTATTTTTTTCTGTAATCAGTTCAACCCCACGCAACTTCAAATCCTGCCTTTGCAGCAACATGTTGTGATGCAAGATTTGAAAAAGCTTGTTCCGTAATATGGCACAATATCTTTTTTCCATAATATCGCGTTTCAGAATGGAAACAAGTCCTGAAGCAATGTGTCTTCCTTCAAATTCTTTGTTTACATTAATTCCAATCTGCCAAAAATAAGGGCTATCTGCACTGGCACCTGCCATTCCGACAATCTCATGATCTATAATTGCCGCAACCGCAAGCAATATCCGGTGAATTTTCATCAAAGCAAAATGCCTCATCAAATCTATCATCACCTTGGAATTGAAGAACTTCTTCCTGATTATATTTTTTTTACTTCAATTCCATTCATTTCACACACATGATTATCCTTTGAATAAAAAATGGATGTGCTGTCTTAATTTGATATTCTTCTCCTGCTAATATCTCATCCAGCTCTCTAAAATTGGAAACATCCATAAACCAGCTTCCTGATCTATTGGAAAATTTCTGACTGCATACATCAACCACTTGCTTTTTTCCTGTAAATACAAGCTTTCCGTTTACAACAATTACCTTTAAGATGCACTCATCAGATTCTTCAAATTGTCTCCTGCCTTCCCACTTTTTATATTCTGTAAAATGATTTTTATTATCCTTGATATCTGAAACTGTGCAACAATAATCAATTGCCAGCTGCTGATATAATTTTTCTTTTATATTATCCATTTGTGTCACCTCATCCCTATGATAAGCTTATCATCCATTTACGTTTCTTAAAAAATAACCAATGATACAAAATAAGCCTGAAGATTTCTTCCGTGGTAAACAATGTATATACACCTACAATTTCCCAGTGCAGCACATACGCTGCAAACATACAGAGAGGTATTCCGATACACCATGTTCCAATCGTATCAATTATCATGATGATTTTCGTATTGCCACCACTTCTTATGATGCCACCACCCAAAATCATATTCTCGACCTTGACCGGTGCATATAGGGCAAATACGATAAGAAGCATTTGCCCAAGCTCTTTTACATTATAATCCACACGATACAATCCTGTATAGACTCTTGCCATCAAAATCAGTATTGCGGATACAAGTACTGCACCAATCAAACCGGCATACATGATTTTCTTGGATTCACCATATGCTTCATCATATTTTTATCATGAGAAAATATCCTTTTTCATTTACTTCATGCGAAAGTGCATTTAATGATGACATTACAAATCCATCTTCTAAGACTCTTCCCTCGTACTTAACATTGTCATTTACCACCACACCGATAATTCTGGAGTTATTTCTTGCAAGTAAAATTCCCGCCATATTGGGAATATATCCGGTTCTTTCCAGTTCCTGCTGGACTCTTTTTACAGTCTCATCTGAAATCTTACTTGTTTTTCCATGAATAACTTTGGAAACTGTAGCTGTACTTTTGGCTTCAATGCATCTGCAACATCCACAATTCGAACCCTGTTCTGTTCCATGTCTAACCCTTCTTTCTCCTTCATTTTCTAATTACATGGTATGTTACACAAAGTACTTTTGCAAGGGTTAAACGTGTAACCCATTACAGAATTTGAATTGTGTTTTTTGTGCAATTTTACCTTTCCTCTCTGTCACGCTTCCTTGCGCTCTGTCTGCCATATGCCTTTGTTCCATGGTATTTCTTTCTGGCTTCCAGTTCCTCTAAGAATTCATTATATACACTCATCCTATAACGGATACTCTTCATCTTAGCCGCATCATATAGTAGCTGTCACGATACGAATGTGTCAGCCCACATTCCCTGCACTGTTCCCCAAAAATATCTGCACATTTCCTTCAGCTCCGCCGATTCCCGTCTGAATGACTTGCCATCTTTCACATTGCAGTTGCTTACCAGAAAATGCACATGTGTATGTGCTGTATCTGTATGCACTGCAAACAATACTTCATATCCTTTTGACCAGAAGAACTCCCTCGCAAAATCCTCTGCTATTTTATAAAAACTTAAATTGAACGCTCTGAAACAGCTTTTGTACTATGTGGTTGTCCGTTCATACTCCACGCTCCAATACGCTGAGCTGAATGGAAAAACAGACCGCAATGTGCGTGGTGTAAGGAAAACTGCAATAAAACAGATAAGGAAGAAATATAAGGCTGCTCTTGAAACAAGGCTGCTTCATCTGCCTTGGACACTCACACTGGATGAGAAGTACTATCTTGAAAACGGGGTTAGGAATAAGGATGAAAAAAAAAATTCTAAAAAAAATAGTGACTATGCTGCCAGAAAATGAATCAAGGTAATATAGACACCTTAAATGATTTATTTAAAGAATATCGTGTTGAATTTCAGATGATTGCTCTGATTCCAGTTAAATCAGATTGGAGGCTTTTCATGAAAAAATCTATTTGAACATACCAGTTCCCCATGGATACGGTACAGCAGTTATGAATATCGCACTGCCGAAGATGGAACTTTATATATTGTAGTTTCTAAGGATGCCAAGCCGGAAATGTATAATCCTATGAAAGATGCAGAATCACTTGTACTGGATGCTGTCAATATCGGTTTGCAGTTCATGCACAAAGCGCCGGAAGATGAACTGAAAAGTATGGTTCTTAGTTTCATTAATTCCTACGGATTTTTAGGGTTTGACAAAATGAATTTTCACAAAAAAGGGGTAGAATCAAGTTGGTTGGTATCCGACAAGGACGGCATTGCAGGCTCTTTCTTTACAATTTTCTCAATTTCAGATATGCTCTTTTCTGTTACATCTGCAATCTGCTCTAATGTATAGCCTTTTTTTTGAACATATTCAGTATGATTTCTGCTTTTGCATCATCTACAATTCCCTGACTCAGATTACACATAACGCTCACATCCTTCCCACCTACAATTACCAAGTACCTTTTATTGGCAAGGTAATAATAATCTGTGCTATCCTCAGGCATATTCATACAAATCTGAACAACATACCGGAAATCTTCACGTCGTATTTCCTCCACCAGCTGCTTAAAATCCGTGATTACTTTTGTGATGGACGAAACAAAATAAAGGTGCGAATAATGTTTTTTCAGATATTCCAACAGCAGATCCGAATGGACAATCACACCGTTTTGCACATCTTTATTTTCTTCCAGTAAAGCACAAAGCGCATTGCATTTCCGGTCAGAAAGATGCTTCTCTTTTAAAAGAGAGTTGCTGAAGGTCAGCCGCGCGGATATTCCATACTCCTGCATCAGTGCCAGAACTTCTTTCGGATCATTCTCTCCAAAAACGGCACGTCCGCCGCCCCAGATACAATGTCTGCCGGAGCTCCATAGATCGAACCGATTTCACACCAGTCATAAAACCAGTCCCAAATGCTCTTAGATTTTCTTCATTCCCAGCTCCTTTGCATCCTATCTCCCTGCCTGCAATCCAAAACTATCTTTTTTGCTTTTCTCTCTCCGACATCGGGACTTCATTTTTCATGTAAGTATCCCACACCTGCATCCGATCCTGCTCATCCAGCTTTCGCAATACCTTCGCCGGAACACCTGCCACGATGCAGTTATCCGAACATCACGGTTTACGACTGCCCCTGCCGCTACAATACAGTTTTTCCCGATGGTCACTCCGCCACAGATCGTCGCGCTCGAACAGATCCAGCTTCCGCTTCCGATGCACCGGCTTTGCATACTCAAGGTCATGGAAACCGTCCGGATACTGCTGCGGCAGACGCTCATCGGAGAGGAACGGATGGAATCATTTTTCCAGAAGACGCTGCTTTCTTTTTTTCATCCACAGCGGTGTGCGGTTGAATTTATCACAGGTTTCCATCCCAAACGAATGGTATTTTTCCAGATCTTTGCTGTCGGCATTGTAGAGTCTGCCGGCTTTCATTCTTTCCCAGTTATTCATGTCTGTTTCTCCTTTTTTGGGATCGCGTACCTTATTCTTCTTTCTCCAGAAATGTCTGCACATTTTCTTTTGTAACTTTCTGATATGCGCGATATATATATTTATAATTTTTAAACGGATTTGGATTATTTTCATCCTCTGTAGCAATCGAAAATGCAAGATTTGCCATTGCTGCTGCCTGCCCTTCTTTATCGTTATATACGGTTGCTGCAAGTGTTCCGTCTTTTTACCGCTTCAAGCCCTTCTTTTGTCCCATCTATTCCAAAAAATACCGGCCGGTTTGTTTCCGTATACCCGAGCTTTTCATAAGCATCCATAGCACCGAGTGCCATTGCATCATTATTGGCAAGAACAACTTCCATCCGGTTGTTATATTGTCCGATCAGCTGTATCATACGGTTCTGTGCCTGCACACGATTCCAGTTTGCAATCTGATAACTCAGTTTTTCCAGTGCAATCCCCTGTTCTTTCAGGCTCTCCGCAACGCTTTCCGTTCTAATAATGGCATCCTGATGCCCCATTTCCCCCTCAAGTATCACATACTGGATCTTTCCATCATGATTACGGTTCACATCCGATGTTCTTTGATATAATCTGCTGCAAGCTGTCCCTGCATCTGTCCGATTGTTTTTGCTTCTGCTCCGACATAATATAACTGATCCCACTGCATCAGGTCTTCTTCCACAGGTTCCCTGTTAAAAAATATAATGGGAATATCGTGTTCCTGCGCGGCTGTAATGATCTGCGACGGATCCGTCCGGTCTGCCAGATTGACGCACAGAATATCACAGCCATTGCCGATCATTTCCTGCACCTGATCGTCCTGCGTTCTCTGCGAATTTGCAGCATCCATAATGGTCAGACTGATATCATATCCCCTTTTTTTCCAGTGTCCTGCAGTATTCCCTTTTAAAATTTTCCAGAAGTTCCCCAGAAAGGTATCTCTCTGGTCATAACATGCGACACCAATATAAATCTGTTTCGGTATTTTTTTTTTTTCGCTTCCACATGCACCATACAAAAGAATTCCCATCAGACCAATTAATGCCATAGCGTTTTTTATTTTTCTTTATCCATGATAACCTCTGATTTTACCGGCTGATTGTAAACAGCAGATTCCGGTTCTCCTCCGAAAAAGATTCTCCCGCGTGAGAACGGTATATGTAATCTGCCGGTCTTTCATTTTATAGAAAAATTATGTCGTTTTTAATAAGCTCTGCAACGCTTTCATAGCCTGCGTCAAACTCATCCGGAGCAACCAGACATTGTGCCCATCCTGCATCCAGATAATAAACTGCCTCCGTTGAATTTCCAATTCCATAGAGTACCGCCCCATACAGGTCATTATCCTTTGCCGCCTCCCCGGCTTCCACAAAGCTTGCATTATCCAAAGCCATCACGATATCCACCCTTCTTTGCGTCTGTAAATTGATTTTCTCTTTCGAATCATTTTTCTTTTGATACAGACCATAAAATTTCTGCGCCACTCCCCTTTAATGTATCACAAATCCCCTTCTTTCTTTTTATCACTGCTTCTGAAGTGGCATACTGCGAATAGATCCCAATCTTCTTCCCGATCAGATTTCCACGGTAATTTTCCAGAAGCTTTTTGGGCAAGATCCGCACCCATATGGTAATGATCAGGTTCTATTGTATGCAATCCGGACGGTTCTTCGGGAAATGTATCTCCCACGGCCATTATAGGAACACTTTTTTCCAGCTGTTTTAGCTTTTGCTGCCCATCCCGGTTTGCAATCGGTTTTACGATCACCGCATCTGCTCCTTTTGCAATTTCCTGATTCATAATCTCAATCTCCTCATTGGCGGTTTCCATATTGTCCTTACTGATGATCACAACATCTGTATCATATTCCCGTGCTGCCATTTTCAGTCCGTATTTAAACGCTGACCACTCGCTCTCATCCACATCCGGTATGATCACCGCAATTGTTTCCGGTTCATGGCCGTTTTGCTTATAGATGATAAAGCCGAGAACCAGAATCACGAGAATTCCCAGAACTGCCTCTATTATCACAAATGTTTTTTCCCATGTTTCATTTTAAGAATCCTCCGGCATATGGTGTTCCTCAAATTTCCTGCAGTTTTCCTCACTGTAAACAATCTCTGGGATGATAACTGTCACTGTCGTTCCCCTCATCCAGTTCACTTTCTATCTGAAGTCCGTATGGTTCTCCAAACAATAACCGGAGCCGGTTATTTACATTTACAAGCCCGACTCCGGAGCCCTTTTTATGTACACGGTTTGTATCCTTTAATAACAGGTCAATCTCCTCTTCCGGAATCCCCATTCCGTTATCCGATACCTGCATAAAGATATTTTCTTGCTCTTTCCATCCGCGAATGAGGATTTTTCCGCAGTCATCCATCTCCCTTACGCCGTAATTGATCGCATTTTCAAGGATCGGCTGCAACACAAGTTTCACGATACAATCATCCAGAATATCCGGACGGATATCAAATACAACTTCAAACTTGTTTTTATACCGCACTTTTTGTATATTAACATAACTTTGCGCGTGCTGCAGTTCATCCCTTATGCGGATAACCGTATGTCGCTTTTGAAAGGCTGATCCGGAAAAGCTTTGCCAGCTGCGTGATCATAAAGGCAGCTTCCTCATTTTTACCGCTCTCTATCATCCAGGTGATGGAGTCTAATGTATTGTATAAAAAATGCGGGTTGATCTGGCTTTGCAGCACATCAAATTCGCTTTTTCTTCTTTCATTCTGTTCCCATATGACTTTTTTCATCAGTTCGGAATTCTGCCGGTAGGATTCCTGAATGGATTGTCCCAGATGCCGGATCTCTGTTGAGCCTCCGATTGCAATCTTTTTTCTTCTTTTCCTTCCTGATATTCACGCACCGAGTGATCCAGTTTCATAATCGGCCGCGATATCCGCACGGAAATGATGCGGTTTACAAATACAAGCATCATTGCCATAAGCAGTAAAATAAGCAGGACAAACTGCTTTACATCGGCCATCTTATTTGTGAATATTTCATACGGCATAACACAGACCAGGCGCCATCCTGTATAACTGATTGCACCCACCATAACTTTTCTGTGGTTTTTTCCCAAATATTCATCGTAAATTTTTTCTTTTGGACGAAGCTGCCTTTACGCTGCTTTCTGTATTCATGCCATTGTCAATTCTTGCCTGATGCGGATGATAAATAATATTTCCCTCACCATCACACAGATAAAAAATACTGTCCTTTTCCTGACGTATTGATCCGTTCCATCATACGTGAAATCCCGGAATAGTCCATATCCACAAGCAGCACTCCCAACTGTGTATCTGTCCCATTCGTAAGTTCCACGACACGGCTGGAAGAAATCACCCAGTAATACCGACAGGTACCGTCATCAAATATAAATTCTGGACATGGGGTGTGGAAAAATGGATATTCTCCATACGTGTTTTTTTGCCTGCATAAACCATCCCTGTCTGGTCACATCCGGTTCTTCTTTCTGGGCAACAACCGGCTCTGCTGCCATAAGGCTTCCGTATCCATTATATATAGCAATGCTCCTTAAGTTCTCTTTATTTGCCTCATATAAAAGATTTAACCCTTTTGTGGATGGATTCGTTCTGTTCCCGGATATCGTTTTCCTTTATAACATCATAATATGCGGCATCCGATATCTGCCTCATATTCACAAGATAATTTTCTATGGAATCCACCGTCTGATCCATAATCTTTCGGTTATTATCCACAATATTCTGCTGCGTAATACCCGAAAATCTCCAATATACCATCATGCCCATACAAATCATAATTAAGGTTGATATTACAGAAAATGCAACCATGATGGTTGACTGGATATCTCCCGGTTTATTTTTCATTTTTTCATATGCTGTCCTGTATTTTTGAAGGGGATACCCCAAACTGTCTTTTAAACACATAACTGAAGTAATTTGGATCGGAATATCCCACACTCTTTTGCAATCATATAACTTTTTTCCGCGGTTTCCACAAGCATGCGTGCCGCCTTATCCATACGGTATTCCGTCAGGTATCCGACAAAAAAAATTCCCTGTTTCTTTTTTTTTGAACATGCTTGAAAAATAAGAATTTGACACGCCCAGTTCTTTACAGATATCGTCAAGCCCTAAATCTTCCTGCTGATAATTGTCGTGCACATATTCTTTTTTGCCCTCCCGATCAGGGATTTCTTGAATGATACCGGGCATCTGCCATGTCATCATGCAGCATACAGCAGAATTTTAAAAGCCATTTCTGCAAAACCTGCGGTTCTAAATTACACAGTTCATTATACAAAGAACCGATACCTCCCGGTATTTTTTGTGGTATCCATTTCATTGTTGA